>ERZ779888.1465-NODE-1465-length-23205-cov-22.907257_pt1 | contig 23205 bp, 20 predicted proteins | sample MGYA00511245_ERZ779888 | MGnify/ENA primary metagenome ERZ779888 (study PRJEB29588, sample SAMEA2155255) | human gut metagenome | biome: human gut; feature: human-associated habitat; material: faeces | place: Denmark | collected 2008/2010 ...
TCAGCATATCCGCCGTTTGCACATCCGCCACCATTTTGAAGGTCGCCATCAACTCCGGCAGATTGAAGAATTTTGCAAAACGGGTTTTCGGGCGATAGCCGCTGCCCTCGGGGTCGAGTTTGTCAAGATACTTTTTGTGGATTTTCTAAATTAAACGATTTGTCCGTAAAGAAATCGCCCAAAACCTCGTGCTTGCAGATGTCTTGAAACACCGTATTCAAAGGCTTTTTGGCACTTTCGGACTGCTTTACATTTACGATGAATGTTGTCTTTCCAATTCGTTGTGAATAAGAATGTTTCTGTTCTTTCATATAGTCCGTTCCTCTCTTTCATAAAATTTTGATTGATGGGTATTCACATTAGAACACCCATCAACCGCAGATTTTCAATATATCAACAAGTCATTAAGTCGTGAGTATAATGGAAAAGGTTATCTTTCCATACCACGCTTGTTTCTTCGAGCCTTGATACGCTCCTGTCGTTCTTTTTCCCTTGCTTCTTTTTCGGCTCGTTCCTGCGCTTCCTTAAAAGAAAAAAGTTGCTTCACTTTCTCGGTAAAAAGTTTAGCAACTTCGGGGAAATCCAGCAGGGCAAGGATAACTTCATCTACGATGTCGGTGTACCGCCCCTGTCGGGTGAGCTTGTTTTTGAAGCGAATAAGTGCGTCGAGGATCACACCGTATTCCTCGCAGCTGAGATACAAGGTACAGGTTTTTCGTTTCATGTGTCATCCCTCCTTACACGGACAGCATAACAGATTGCGTTCCGTTTATCAATTCTGCGGCGGCATTTGCCCTGCGAAAAAAGATAAAGTTCATTCGGCTTGGTCAAACCGTTTCAAACCGTGCCAAAGCCATTATTTCCGAAAAGGCGGGGCGCAGTATTCATTTTCTATGCAGAGGCGATCTGCTCCGAGTGGCCACATGAGCAGCCCGAAAATTAACCCATCCGTTAACAGTTTCGGGGTCAAAAACGGCATTTAGCCCATCGTTAACATGTAAAAAACACGTCAAACCTTGTCAAATTCCATCAGATTTTCCGAAAACAGAACAAATGCTGCAGATATAGGAAAATCCCGGAAAACGAGAGTTTTCCGGGATTTTGATTGCTTTGAAGTTGTAAAATCGGCAGAAATCAGCGCTTGCTGAACTGAGGTGCGCGACGGGCGGCTTTGAGGCCGTACTGGGCTGAAAAAATCCCAATTTCTCTTGATATTCCAACACTTTTGAGGATGTCGCAACTGGACTTAGCCCGTACATTAACAGAAAGTATCGTTAAAAACGGGTACTTTCAAGACATTGCAACAGGCCGTAATGCTGCATTGATAACAGGAAGAAGTTCCTCGGATTTATTATACTTGATTTTTGCATAAATGTCCATCGTTGTTTTGCTGTTTTTATGGCCGGCGAGATATTGTACGGTTTTGGGGTCTACGCCCATGTATAAAAGGTTCGTAATGTAAGTGTGTCGGAGTTGGTGCGGGGTCACATGGAAGTCCAGACTATACACATGGTTCGGGGAGCCTTTCCGATGGCTTCCGAGAACGGGGCAGGTCGTATAACGGATGTGTTCCCCATTCACATACTTGTAGCTGATTTTCTCTCCTGCGGTGTGGTTCTTAACATGGTACCAAACTCCCACAAATTCGCCCTCAGAAAGGGGGCCACCCTTACGATTTGAAATCACAAAGGCAGATTTGGAAGATCGTTTTGCCTCTCGCAGGCACTCTACCAAACACTTTGGAATGGGAATATCCCTTCTGGATGCCGGAGTTTTTAATACGGTAGAGATCTCCGGCTCTTTCCGGTGGCTTCCCCGCCATGCCCGTCGGACAGAAATATATGGGGTCGGCGTGTCCAGGAACACACAGTCCCATTGCAGAGCAAGACTCTCCTCACGCCGTAGACCTGCGTACAGGCCGAGCATGACAAACACATACGGGGGAAGGCCCTTGACTGTATCTACCAGCGTCTTTACCTGCTCATCCGTTAAAGCGTCCAATGATTTGCCCGGAACACCGCCCTTGGCGCTGATCTTAGCAGCAGGATTGTAGTCGATGACCTCGCTGCGCTCTGCCGAGTAAAAGACGCTTTTAATAAGCATATTGACGGTATCAAAAGTGTGCTTTGCTCTTTTGGACACAGGAACAAGCGCCAGCTTGATGTCGTCGGCCGTCACATCGGAAAGATACAGGTTCCCAAGCGGCTCGACAATATACTTATACATCTCCCTGCGATAATTCCGCAGCGTATCTTGTGTTACCGTGGCTGAACGCATGAGCAGCCATCTTTCACAATAATCTTCTACGGTAGGGTTTTGCTTCCGAAAAAGGATGTCCTGTACCTGCTGCCGTGCGTCCTGTTCCTTTTTGTATAGCTCCTCACAGGTGGAAGCGTAAATGGGAACCCGTTTGCCATCGGCGTCAGTAATCCTGGTACGGAAATAGGTGACACCGTTGATCTCGGCGGTGCCGTATGCCGGTATGTTCTGTTTCTTCTTCGCCATAAGTACCTTCCTTTCTTAGCCTTATGTATTGGCGTATTCGTTTTATCAGAAATCATCGGTGGATGCAAAGGTGCAAACCGGCATGAAAACAGGGCGAGGAAATCTTTCCTCGCCCTTAGCGTGTATAGCTTAATTTATGAAGCGTCCCATTCAGCAAAGGCGCTGGTCATAGCCTTTACCACATCGTCAGGTCGATTGTATTTTACCTTGGCGTAGATGTCCATGGTGATCCTGCTGTTTTCATGACCTGCCAAATACTGTACCGTCTTGGGATCGACGGAGGCATGGATCAGGTTGGTGATATAGGTATGCCGCAGCAAATGCGGCGTCACCTCAAAGTCCAGGCTATACACCACATGGCCGTTATTCCGCGCCTTTTCTCCCAACTCCGGGTAAAGCATATACTTCACATATTTCCCGTCCACTTGCTTGCGGGCGATCCTCGGCTTTGCCGTTCGGGTCACAACATATTGCCAGAGCCGCTTAAACTGTGTGTAGCTGAGCGGATCGCCATCCCGATTCGCTACAACAAAATCCGAGGTTGATTTTTTCTTGGATTCTCTCAGACAAGCCGCCAGATGATCCGGCAGCGGAATATTTCTCTCTGCGGCAGCGGTTTTCAGCTCCGTTGATATGACGGGTCGGTTGTGTTCCGTGTGCCATGCTCTGCGCACGGTCAAATACGGTGCCTCGGTGTCCAAGTAAACTGAATCCCATTGCAGGCCGAGAATTTCTTCCCGCCGTAAACCGGCGTATAGTCCCAGCATGATAAAAACATAGGGCGGCAATTCACGGACCGCATCCAATAGCCGCTGCACCTGCTCATCCGTCAACGGCTGCTTCTCTCCCTGCGGGACACCGCCGCCTTGGGGCGACAAATACACTGTGGGATTTTTGCTGATGATCCGGCTTTCCTCTGCTGCACGGAAAATGCACTTATAGATCACGATGACCGACTTATACACTGATGCGGATTTTTTGGAAACCGGCACAAGGGCGAGCTGAATATCATCTAAGGTCACATCCGCGATCTTTTTCTCTCCGAGGTACGGAATGATGTTTCGGCGTACTTTAGAGGTATAGTCTGTCAGCGTCGTTGTGCGTACATGGGCGGATTGCATCACCAGCCACTTTTCGCAATAGTCTGCCACCGTAGGCGATTTCCTGCGCTGCCGGTCATCGTCCATCTGTGACAGCGTGTCCAGCTCTTTGTCATAAAGCTCCTCGCGTGTTTTGGCATAGAGGGCGCGTTGTTTCCCCTCACTATCCGTTATGGTTGTCCGATAGTAGGCGTGTCCTTTGATCTCGACCGTGCCGTACTTCGGGATCCTGCTTCGTTTTCCTGCCATTATCTCACCTCCAAGTATTACGCATTGCTGCGTTGCTTCTGTTTTATCAGATGGGCGGCAATTCTTCAAATGTGCGAATTATCCTTCCGCACATTGCGGTAGGTCGCTTTCTTCTCCATAGGCTTTGCTCTGTGCGTACATTTGGCAACGTATTCCTGGAGACTGGCGCTGGTAAAGAAAACGCAGCCATTGGGAACATACTGCACATAGGCGATGAGACCGTTGTTCCTTGCCGCATCCAGAGTTGTGATGCTGATTCCCAGCAGTTCGGCGGCTTCCTTCCGGGTAAACAATTTTTCCATTGCGGTTCACATTCCTTTCGCTGTATTCTGGCGGATGGCAAGGCTGACGCACAGCGCTCTGGTCACATCCTGCATTTTTTCTTCGGGAAGTTTGCCGATATAGTAACCGATGCGGCGCTTATCCAGGGTGCGCAGCTGCTCCAGCATGACCACCGAGGGATATTTCATTCTGCCGATCATGCCGATGTTGCTGTGTGTGGGTATCTTTGATTTTGTATGGATGCGGCTGGTGATCGGTGCAACGATGACCGTCCTCGCAAAATGGTTTCCAACATTGTTTTGAAGGATAAGCACGGGACGTGTCCCCATTTGTTCTGATCCGACAACGGGGTCGAGGTCGGCGTAGTAGATCTCGCCCCGTAAATATTTGCGGCTCATGTAAAACCTCCTTCATTGCCGTTTGCTGCGGCTATGTAAAGAGACCGCTTGGCTTTCCCAACCGGTCTTTACTGTTATCGCTCTTTTTGTGCGTTCCGGAACTTCTGTGTCTCCTCTTTGGCTCGGCCTGTGACAGTCTGCCAGATTTCCTCCATATAGCTTGTCTCCCGGTCCTCCCATGCCGCAAACACATCTGCAAGGGGACTGGGGGATTTCAGCAACGCCTGCACCTGTGTGTTCGGCAGGCTGTTGTATTCCAGAGACATCAGAATATCTTCCCGCACGGTATATTCATAGGTGTGATTCAGAATTTCTTCCGGTGGTTGGGCAAGCAGCCACGCCCGGTAAGTCTCCTGTTCGGAAAACATCTTTTCATATAAGGCCGTGTTCAGTTCTTCGTTGGTCAAGCTGGTTCACCTCCGCTTTCACAAATGATGCCGTATTCACTTCGGCTAAGTAAAGGCCGGGAGAAAGTAGCATTTCTCCCAGCCGGTTATACATCATTGCTGCAGGTCATTTGTCCTCGACGCCCCACCTGCACAGGAAATCATCAAGCGGCCGATGGCTGTCGGCTCCACGGGAATCGCACCCCTCCGAGGATCTCTCCGAGCTGCCCCCACTTGTTACGACGGATCACGGCAGAAACCGCTTCAACGCTCGACTTTATGGCCGGACAGGAGTATCGCCCCCACAGACGGTCATGGCCACACACGGAGCCGCCGTGTGATGATAGCGGCTGTTTCTCGCTCACTGTCGGCAGAAACAAAACGCAGACAGAAAATCAACATTAGGTGCAGTCTGGCTGCTTCATCCGGCAGGTCATGGCGCAGCTGCTAAGGTAGCTTCTGCTCATCGCATCGCCTATGGGAATGTACTTGATGAATGGGTATGGGGTTGTCAAGGTACACTTGACCACTCGCCGCACAAGCAGAGAGAAGGTAGAGAGTTTCTGTCTCTCTACCTTCTTCCTCACTCAAAGCCCATTTTACAAGGCACGATTTGAAAAATTTTTATCTGCCATGCAATACAGGCAGGAATTCTTTGCAAACCACAGCATTAACATTGATTTTATTATTAGAATATGTATAATAGTAGTTGATTATTATACCTAACTGCTGTCCAATCTAAAAGCGTCTGTGTAGCAGAAAATCTACCTGCCGAAGGGAGACACAATATGAGCTTGTTTGAAGAACCGCATCTGGAACCGCAGCCGGAGCCGGAAAAGCCAAAGAAGAAAAAACTGCTGTCCGTTGGAATCGGTGCTGCACTGATCGTTGCGGTGCTGGTCACGTCTGTGGTGGTCTTTTCGTTTGGTCAGAGCGGTAAGCCTGCTGATAATGTCCCTGATCCTCCGCAGCGGGAGGAAGTGCAGACACCCTCTGATACGGATACTCCATCAGATGAATCCACGGATACGGAGAAACCGGAGGATACGACGCCGTCTGACAGTGCGCAGGAAACGCCTTCTACAAGCGGTAAACAGGAGATTGACCCCTCAACGGGAAAGGATAAATACCAAACCGACCCGGTACCGGATGGAAAGCCCGCACCTGCGGAGCCGGAAGATGCCGAAGTCGATACATCGACGAAATATACCTGCACGATCTCCATTACCTGCAAAACGATCCTTGACAACATGGACAAGGTGAAAGAATCTAAAAAGGGAATCGTTCCTTCCGATGGCATCATTCTTGACACGACCACGGTAACATTCTCCGAGGGCGAAAGCGTCTTCGACGTACTGCAGCGCACCTGCCGGGAGCGGGGCATACACATGGAATCAAGTTGGACGCCGATTTACAACAGTGCCTATGTCGAAGGAATTGCGAATCTGTATGAGTTCGATGTTGGCAGCCAGTCCGGCTGGATGTACAAGGTCAATGGCTGGTTCCCCAACTACGGCTGCTCCCGCTATGCGCTGCAGCAGGGGGATGAGATTTGCTGGATGTATACCTGCGTAGGTTTGGGCGAAGATATTGGCGGCGGTTATGCTGCCGGTGGCTAAATAGCAATCAAATTTAGGTATACGAAAAGGGGCTGTCTCTAAGTGAGATAGCCCCTTCTTGGTTTTCGTTATGCAGGGATGGGGCGGCGGAAGATTTCTGCCGCCCCATAGTTAGGTTACTCACTCATGAAGTTTTTCAATTTCTGGATTGCGGACCGTACCGAATCCCGGACGGCCTGATGCCGGCATCCTTCCGCTGCTGCAATCTGCTCATAGGTAAGCCCGTGGAAATAGTAGAGCGCCAATCTCCGCTGCTGCGTTTGTGTCAGCTGTGCAATTCCCTTATGTAATTCCTCGTAGAGGAGCACCCGGCCGATTTCTTCCTCCAGAGATTCCTTCGGGAAGGCTGCCCGATGCTCTATCTCGGCTTCGGTCAGGTCAATGTGCTCATAGTGCCGGTCTACCTCGTTCAGAAAGCGCTTGTCCTCCAGTTCAAATTGGTCAAACAGCTCGTAGAGCGCCTGATCTATTTCAAGCCGCAGCGGCCGCTTCTGGCCGTCCGTAAACTCCAGAATGTACTTCGGATGGTCGTTATCGGAGCCGGTTGTGTAAATCGTGTAGGGGTTGTCTTTCGCTTTTGCACGGCGTGGATGCGTGCCTTTGTTTTTTGGATGGTTTCCATCCATAGTATTTTCCTCCGTTTCAATATGAATTTTGGGTTTCATATTGAGGGAGGAGGGCCACGGCACCTATTGGCCGCACATTTTCTGCTTACTATGGGACGAAATACCGAAAAATCAGAAGATTTTCCGCCTTTGCTGCAGTCTGCATGGAGCGGCACAGGCGGAAGGATTCTCCTGCGCCGGAAGGTGTGAATGAGCACGCCTTTTCTAAACCGGTTGGGGAACCACCTCAGAGTTTCTTCCGCAAAAGCAAAAACCGGCTCTGCCATGCCAAAGGCATAGCAGAGCCGGTTCAAAGCGTAAGTGCAGAAACCGCACCATTCGGGCAGTTTGCACTACATTCCAATATGGATTTCTATGATGGGTCTTAGGGATAGTTCACGTTCTTCATTTGTATAGGCATTTCCTAAAATCCAGCACGTTGTTTGAAATTGCGCCGGGACGCATGAGTGCGCCCCGGCGCAAAGGCCCTAAATGGGATTACCGGACTTTCTTTTTCTTCTGAGCCAGCAGAAGGATCGCAGCACCGGAAATCAGCACAGAACCAAACCACAGCATGACCGGCTGATTATCCCCGGTCGCAGGCGTCCCGGGGGTCGTCGGGTCGGTGGGCTGGACAGGCTGGTCGTTTGCCTTGATCGTCACATCGCTCATATCATAGAGCCGGGTCTGGCCGTTGATAAAGCGATAGTAGGCAGCCAAAGCGTAGTAGCCCTGCTCGGTGGCCATGCCGTCACGGTCGCCGCTGGCGATGTGGCGGAAGCCACCGCCGTCCACATAGTAGCTGGCCAGCGCATCCAGAATCGTCAGACCGTTCTTGATGAAGCGGCTGTCCTTGGCCGGGTCGATGCCCAGAGCGGTCAGTGCCACGATGACCTGAGCACAGGATTCGCTGTTCTCGGTACCCCAGCTGCCGAAGCCACCGGTAGCCAGCTGCAGCTCAGACAGCACATCCAGCGCCTTGTCCACAGCGGCCTTCACAGCCTCGTTCTCCTTGTAGTAGGGAGCCAGAGACTGAATGGCCATTGCGGTCATGTCAGGATCTGCGTCGTTGCCGCTGAGGTTCCAGCCGCCGCCCGGAAGCTGTGCATCCAGAATTGCCTGGATCAGCTTCTCGCGGGTCACATCGCCCATAGTGGGATAGTTGTGGCTATCCAGGGCAATAAGGGTGAAAATGGGGCCGTTGATGCCCTGGGTCTGGATATAGTCCATGCTGTCCAGACCCTTCAGCAGGTTGTGGCCGCCCACATTGGTGACATCCTTGCCGATAGCGGTCAGGGCCAGGATTACCCGGGCGTTGTCGGTAACTTTGGCCGGGTGCAGACGCTCATTGGCGTCAGCCTTGGCCTTCACATACTCCACCACATTGTCATAGTACCCGGCGGGCACGGGGTGGCCGCTGCGGGCCAGGCCGATGACCATCCACTCGCCGCCGATGGAGTTCACCGTGGGGGTGCCCAGGGTACCCATGAAGTCGCCGGTGGTCTTGTAAATTTCATCCAGCTTCTTGCCCATCTCGGTCACCAGCTTGGCGTAGGCAGCCTCGGCGGCCACCAGCACGTTGTAGTTCGTGACCAGAGCCTTCTCGGCGTCGGTCAGCTTGTCATAGGCGGACCGGGCCTTGTCGATAGCGGTCCCCTTCGACAGATCCACCGTGCCGATTGCGTCGATCAGGGCAACCACTTCCTCGGCGGTCTTTTTCTTGTTGTTGTCAGCTTCGTATTCCTTGGCGTAGTCATCGGTATAGTGGAACACAATCACGTCGCCCTCGTTGAGGTACTGCTGTGCAACGCCCAGGTTGGGGTGTACGCCGTTGAGGGTGTACATCCAGCCGGAGAGATTGCCGTTGGTGAACTCAGCCAGTTCCGTGCCGTCCTTGGGGGTGATGGCCTGAATGTAGTTGCCGCTTTCGTTCTTGATGTCGAACTGGTCGCCAACGACGGCCAGGATCACATCCAGCACGGTGGCGTTGTTGCTGACCGTGACCTTCGTGGTGTCGATCCACGTTTCGAGGTTGTTGTCAGCCAGCGTGTGCTTGTCGCCGCTGTCGCCGTGGGCGGAGTCGCCCAGCAGCATGAAGGACACGGTAATATCCTTGCCCGCAGGCAGCAGCACGGTGACGGTGATGGTCGCCTTGGCAGCGCCGTAGGCCAGCGTCACGGTCTGTTCACCACGCTGGTTGGTGTCAAAGCCGGTGATCTCAATATCTTTGGCATCCACAACCGTATCAGCCTTGTTCATCGTCCAATGCGCTGTGCAGACCATTCCACTGAGGTCAAGGGCCTCTCCAATCGTATATGTTGTCTTGTAATCACCGGAAATGTCCAGTTTATAGCAGATAGGCGTCGTTGCATCTTCGACTTCCATCGTCAAGTTGCTGGCATCTTCGCCCAAAGGATCATCTGTACGATTATGATCCTCTCTTGTTACGCCATAAATATCAGGGAGCGACTTCGATGTATCAAAGTATGTTGTGCCGCTCGCTGTTTCATGCGTTTCACAACTGGTATCCACATAATCCACAGCTCCGATGCCTTGTTCGGCCCCGCAGCCCTTCAGGTAAGCGTTTCCAGCAATGTTGTCAAGCTTATTCAGGCTGCGATAGTATCCGATGATGCCGCCCACATTCTTTGTGCCGCTGACTTTGCCGGAAAAAGTATTACCTGTAACGGAGTACTCATTCCAAGCCTGATTTACAGATCGGTCTCCGCCCGTAATACCACCGACATTCTCAGTACCGGTAACATTTCCACTCACAGTGCAGCCCTGAATTGAGGTCTTAATTCCGTTCGGTGCACCGCCACCAATGTACATAGCACCCGTAATGCCTCCGGCAAATTTACCGCTGGCGATTACCGCGCCGTCAAAGCTGCATTTGCTGACCGTACACTGCCCCATAGCATTGTCACGAGAGCCAATGATGCCGCCCACATAATTCACGCCCTTGACGGTGGCATGGCTGACGCAATTTTCAATGACGCCTTGGAAACGACCGGCAAATGCGCCAATCTCGCTTTGAGTGCCATCATAACCGACAATGACATCTTTTTCAATGGTACAGTTACGGATGATTGTGATAAAGGCAGCACTCGCTCCGGCGAAGCCATTAACATCCATATCTATCTCTGCACCGATTAAGCCGGATTTCAGAGTCTTGGTGCCAGATTTCAGCGTCACATTTTCAATGATGATTGCAAAAGTGTCTTCACTTGTGAAGCCGACACCATGAAGACCATCTACCAAACCGTAGCCGTTGATCTCTTCACCGTAGATGTTCAGGTCCTTGACCGTGGCGTTCTTAACATAGGCCAGCAACGGCTTTCCACCTTTGGGAATAGTCAGAAGTTTGCCGTTACCGAGGATCGTTCCAGAAAAAGCACGAAGATTGTCTTTTTCCTCCGGTTTTCTCGGATCAAATTTGTTTGTCCCATCTACCGTACACCCAATAGGTGTCCAGCCATCCGGTAGGGTAATATCGTCCTCAAAACGGAAATAATACCCTTCAAAGCTATTACCTGCGGCAACCATTTCACGAATCTGTTCCAAGTCGCTCGCCGTATAAATTAACTTTGGATCATCTGCCGTTCCAGCCCCCGGCAGCGAAAATCCACCCGTGGTAACTTGAATTTTGGCACGCTCACTGCAGACCTTATCCGATTCATAAGTCTGCCCACTTTGCTTATAACGGTCCTGAACCTCGCAATAGTAGTAAACAGTACCCGTTTCACTTGTCGCAGGTGTGTATGTATTCGTCGTTGCGCCTTCAATGGCGGTGCCTGCATCGCTTTCATTATCGGCTTTGTACCACTGATAGACAAGATGAACTTTTCTATCTGTATTACTGGTGCTATCGACTGCAACAGTCAATGGCGCAGCTGATTCATCCTGCTTATATGTGGCCGACTCAGGCTGAGTGCAAAAAGCTGGAGCCAGCAGCGGATTCTCTCCAATAACACTACATGTAAATGTAATGGCACTGGAATATGTTACCCCATCAATGGTGCAGCGGACAGTACATAAATACTTGTTAAACATGGCATTAGAGCCTGCGTAAATTCCGTCCAGCGACAGAGTATCACCAGTTTCTTTATATACAACCTGAACATTTTTGTTTGTAGTTCCATTCCATTGCATCAAATAGTGTCGCCATTCATAGGTCGTATATTCCGCATACTGAGGGTCTACATTAACAGAAAATACGACTTTGTCATTTTGCTTGAATGGAATTTTCGTAGCGACAGTATCCGCTCCAATGTTGACCTGATTCTTCAAAACTACCTGAGTATCATCTGTGCTCTCCTTGATTGTAGTCCCATTTTGGGAGACTTGCCAACCAACCTTCACCTCCGGAGGATTTGTATTATCATCTTCCTCATCAGCGGCAAATACAGACGCCGGTATTAAGCTAAGTAGTAGTAGAAAAGACAGAAGAGCTGCTGTCAATCTTGAATACTTGTTCTTCTTCATAGTAGCCACATTTCCATAAACAATAAGTATAGATTTGAAAAGAAGGCCGGAGCCAGGCCACGCCTGACTCCGGCCTTGAATAAGAGATTATCCTGTCGTTGTTTTACATTTTATGCCGCATCATACAGCTCGTATGCGCTGTAGTCAAAGACGATAATCATACCGTCGGTCAGCGTATACTCGGTACCATAGTGCTCGATGCTGGAGATGTTGCTGCTGGAAGTCCCGATGGCAATGTTCCAACCATAGCCAGAATAGACATTGTAGTTCACGCCATCCAAAGTCGTAGTCGTTGTAGCGTTATAAACGGGTTCACCACCATTAGGGATGCTGTTGATATAACCGCCATTGGGAGTAGTATGGCTATCCCAGCCGCAAACGATGTCAGCGGTAAGATTGGGATACTCCATGTCAAATGCGGTCAGAATCGCATCCACAACGTTCGGGTAGTTGGTGAAGCCCTCCGGAGCGCCATATACATATCTAAAGCCCTCCGAATACGCCGCAATATCTTCGATGCTATATTCTACACCGTTGATTTTGCTAAAGTTGCCGTTGATTTTGTCCGAGGTGGGCAGGCCGGTGCTGTTGTACTCCTGAGCCTTGGGAGCCTTCGCAACCGTGTCATAGCCACCCTTGGTAAACATACCGTAGGTGACGTAGACGGTCACCGTGCCGCCGCTGGTCGTGTCCGTGGTGGCAGCTGCGGCCGGGACGACCAGCACAACGACCATCATGACAGCCATGATCAGAGACAAAAGTCTTTTCTTCATGTTGTTTTCCTCCTTAGAGAATTTTTATTATAAACTCGCTGCCGCTTTGGCAACGTGCTTACCGAAATTGCTTGCCGTTCAGAGAGCGGCCTCTGTCGGCTCGGCTTCGCAAGGCTCGTCCGCCAGCCTGGCCGCCGCCCGTGCGGCATTGATGCGCTGGCGTTCCAGATTTTTCTTTTCCCGTTCCGCCCGTTTGGCGTCCCGCTCCACCCGGTACAGCTCGATTTGGCGTTTCTTTTCCCGTTGATATCGGCCATTGGACCGGTTATGCGGGTGGCTGTACGCAGGATTCAGGTGCGCCGCCCGCAGAGCGTCCGACCAACTGCCAAAGCGTTCTGCAATATAGCTTCCGCCGACGATCTCACATGGGGCAGGGGACCGTCCCCAATGTTCGGCGCAGCGCCGCAGATAACAGGCCAATTCCGCCAGCGGATCCCCGGCATGACGCTCCGCAAAGGCCCGGTCCTGCTCGTCCAGAGCCGCCCGTGTCCGCTTTGCGATATGCTGTTCGTGCCAGTTCCTGCCGTCAAAATTCTGAGCGCCTGCGACCTTCCCCATAGGGGCACACCTCCTCCGTGTTCGTAAATGGTAAAAATAATACGCCGATAAACCCATAATGGGTCATCAGCGTACACTCCTGCCATATAGCACCACGGAGAGAGCGCCCGCTGCCCGGAATCCTAAACTACACAATTCTACTGACTTGCGCCACGAGGATTTTCCTCTGCGTCCATGATCTACCTTCTCACGATTTCTCGCAATGACGGGCTTTCGCCCCAGCGGTTTCCCGCCTCGATCATATCCTTGCGCTTACAGTGCCGACCGCATGGGGCATTACACCCCTTTCCTTTTAGGCAATCACCTGGCCGTTTCCGGCTCGGATGACCGCCGTGTCGCATCATCGGATTCAATTATTTTATTTTCGAGAATCAACTTAGGCTTGATGGGGAATGATAGAATAGGAATTCCGGAAATGGGGTTTCGTAAATTTACCCCATTTGCGATACCTAAATCTATCTAACCATCTATATTATATCGGCACTCACCGCAAAAGTCAATGACCGTATTGCCGGAATTTAGCAAAATCTCATGCAAATTACAAATACGCATGATAGTTATACTCGGTTTCAGCGCATTTGTGCCAACTGTATCGGTCAAAACGGGAAATGCAAGTAAAATACGCCGTCAAATACATCGTCAAGGAGGAGCCTATATGCCGAAGCGTGGAGAGAACATTTACAAGCGAAAAGATGGCCGGTGGGAGGGGCGGTATATCCGGGGACGGTCGCCCTCCGGCCGGGCCGAGTACGGCTATGTTTATGCCGGAAGCTATCGGGAGTGCCGTGCGAAACGGCAGAAATGTTTGGACGCCTGTCGAGAAGCGCCGGTAGCAGCTTCCTCGCTCACACTGAATCAGGCTGCGGAGCGGTTTCTTGCGGACAAGCAGGATGACTTGAAACGGTCCACCCTTGCCAGGTACACCTATGTACTGAAACGCTATATTCTGCCCGTTTTTGGGGCCGTTCTTCTCAGCCAACTGACGGCGAACCAAATTTCCGAATTTCTTCGTCGGTTACAGAAAAACGGTCTTTCCGGGAAGAGCGCCAGAGACGTGGGGGTGTTATTGAAGTCCATCCTGAGATACAGCGCCAAAAAGCTGGACTGCCCCAGTCCGGGGATGACTGTGGAGCTGCCAGCGTATCGACGAAAGCAGATCGACATCTTCTATCCGGACGAGATCCAGCGGTTGGCACAGATGATCATGGACGAACCGACGACAACCGGTATCGGCATTTTGCTGACACTGAACACCGGCTTGCGTCTTGGGGAGCTGTGCGCCCTGCAATATAAGGATATTGACCTGTGGAATGGGGTAGTCCATGTCCGCAAAACCGTACAGCGCATCCGCAGTGGGGACCGCACCAGTCTGATGGTGCTGCCGCCCAAAAGTGACAGCGCCCGGCGTACTATCCCGCTGCCGGGGGACATGGCCGCCCTTCTGCAAAAGCTGGTCCAGTCCCATCCCAACGGCGAAAACTATCTCTTGACTGGGAAAAATGTGCCGATGGAGCCACGGACAATGCAATATCAGTACCGGGCTTTGCTGAAAGCAGCGGGTATCCCGTACCGAAATTTTCACACGCTGCGGCACACATACGCCTCCCGCTGTGTGGAGCGTGGGATAGATGTAAAGAGCCTGAGCGAGATGCTGGGTCATGCGGATGTCCGCACCACACTTCAAGTCTATGTCCATTCGTCCCTGGAGCACAAAATGCGGGTGATCCAAAGCATTTGCTTCCTTGCTCCGGCGCTGGCCGCAGAATTTGCGCCGTCACCGTCTCCGTCAGTTTTTCCGGAAACGCTCCAATATCAACAGCTTTTGGCAGCGCTATCGCAAATGGGGTAAATTTACGAAATCTACAGACGCTTTCCTTTTCCGTGAGTTTACTACAAATTCATTATACTATTTAGCACATTATCGTCAATTCGTTTGTTGCGTTGCTTTTCAGAAAAATGGTGCCACCCGATGGGGTGACACCATTTTCTTTGTTACGGGCACAGAACACCATATCCCAGAATCTCGTAATGTCCTATGGGATAGCGGTTCACCCGGCAGAGGTTTCCGGAATTGCCCTCTACGGTGTAGATGATTCCGTCCTCCACCTTCTGGACGATGCCCACATGGTCAGCCTCCCCATCCTGGGGGCCGGAGCTGCCCTTGTTGTCCCAGTCGAAGAAGATAACCATGCCGGGAACAGGCTTGGCGGAGCCGTCCAGCCATTGCCCACGCTCCTGAAACCACTGCACGCCGTTTCCGCAACCGGAAAATTTCGGGCAGACACCGGTGTCGATATAACCGCACTGGTCGGCACACCAGCTGACAAAGCAGGCGCACCACTCCACACGGGAGTCAAAGCCGTACCACGACCAATAGGGTTGACCGCCCGCATTGCCGACCTGCGACAAGGCCACCGTGACGATGGCATCGTCCCCGGAATAGATGCCGTAGAGGACAGCAGACCACAACCTGCGGTTTTCCTCGGCAAGCAGTTCGGAAAGCTGCTGCCGCTGGTTGTCGGTGAAGTTGAATCGGTCTGCCATTTCCTCGGCGGTCTTGTGGCTGACCGTGATATAGAGATAAGTGCGTGTGACCGTCGTGGCGGTTTCCACGATGTTCCCGTGGCCGTCATCGGTTTCGGTGATGACTTCCTCGGTCTTGCTCTCGGTGCGGGAAGATATTTCGTTCATCTGCCAGAAAATATCCTTGAGAATGGCTTTCTTGCTATCGTCCACCGTGGCGACCTCCTGGGGCTCATCGGGGTCAGTAGTGGTTTTCACCGCATAAACGGCCAGCACCTCCGGCCAGACCGCACGGGAGCCGGACATTTCCAGTTCGTCATAGGTGCTGCCTGCTTTTGCAGCGTCGATCTGCGATTGATAATCGGTGTTGATCTCCTGTACCACCTGCCGCATGGTCTGCCCCGTGCCGCTATCCTCGCCGGAGAAGAAGATGCCGAAGCAGGAACTGGCAATCAGCCCGACCACGCAAAGCACAAGGATGACGACTACCGCGACCCAGCCGCCTGCGGCAATGGCGGCGATCAGCGCCTTTGTTCCGGCAATGATCGCTTTGACCGCCGCAACGGTGGCTTTTGCGGCAACCTTAACGGCCTGTACCGTAGCCTTGGCTGCCGCCTTTGCCGCCTGTACGGTTGTCTGCGCCGCTTTTGCGGAAGCCTTTGCCGTCACCTTGGCGGTCTTAGCCGTGGTTTGCGCTGTTTTTACTGCTGCCCGCCCGGTCTGCTGCGCGGTTTTGACCCCCTTCTGTGCGACCTTTACGGAGCCCTTTCCGGCAGACTGTGCCGTTTTGAGCGTACCCTTTCCGGCTTTCTGAACCGCTTGCTGTGTGGCTTTTTTCGGCTGGGTTCCCTTGAACGCATCCTTGCATTTCTGAATGTTGTCCCGTGCTTTACCGGCATTGCGCTTCGCATCGGAAAACCCGCGCCGTCCGCGTTTTTGCAGCTGAACCTCGGTTCCTGCCACACATCGGCGCACGGTATCTTTGATCTGCTGTGCGCCGTACTCCTGCGGAGAAGTCTCCGCAGGAGCGGCGTTTTTTTCAGCGGTATCCGCAGTGTCCTTGGTGCGAACGGCGGCAGATTTGATGCGTTCAGAGACAACGGCAGCACGGTCAATGGTCTTGACCGTACCCCGAACCGACTCTTTTGTTTTAATATCCGCCATGATGTTTCTGTGCACCTCTCATTTCGTATTTCCTCCCACAATAATGCTCTCATCCGGTTTGGTGGTCATAAGGCGATATAGCTCCGTATCTTTCGGAAACTGATTTTTGAAGGGCACCAGTGCGCCGCCGTAGCGCAAAAGGCCGCAGCCTGCCGGGGCGTTGGTGATATAGCCGGTCTGCTCCGGGGAAATGTTCAAAAGTGCTGCCAGTTTCTCCCGGTCGCTGGGAGCCTGATTGAGCAGGATCAGCATTTCGGAATTCGACAGCATAGTGCTGGCCTGAACGGAATCCAGCAGATACTCAACATTCTGCGTAATGGCGGTGGGATAGGCACCGCGTTTACGGAAGCGACGCCATGCGGAATCAAAGAAATCCGCGCTGTACGGATTCTGAAAGACCACATGAAATTCGTCGATGAACAGGTGCGTCCGCTTGCCTTTGCGCCAGTTTTCCGTCACGCGGTTGAGCATAGCGTCGGTGATAATCAGAAGCCCCATGGTTTTGAGCTGACGCCCCAGATCCATAATGTCATAGATAACGATGCGGTTTTGGGTGTCCACATTGGTTTCATGGGCAAAGGCATCCAGGCTGCCGGTGGTGAACAGCTCCAGCGCCAGCGCCAGATCGCGGGCTTCTTCCTCCGGCTGTGCCAGCAGCTTTTCCCGGAGAACACGAAGCGTCGGGACAGGGCCGCCGCGCTTATAGGCCGCATACACGGCGTCTACGCACCGGTCGATGATGCTCTTTTGCAAGGGGCCGATGCCGCCGCGGTCAAGCTGTTCAAACAGGGACAGGATAAACTCGGATTTATCTACTACCGGGTTGCCGCCGTCGCCGTAGCCCTCCACCATGTCCATGGCGTTGATATGGTCGGGGCTGCCCGCCGCAATGCGGATGACCTCACCGCCCAGCGCCTGACCCAGCGCATAATACTCGCGCTCGGGATCACAGATCAAAATATCATCCTTCGTGGCCAGCGCCAGAAAGACGATCAGCTCCTTTGCCGAAAAAGATTTGCCGCTGCCGGGTACGCCGGTAATGATGGTGGATTGGTTGAGCAGATTTGCACGGTTGCACAGCAGCAGATTGCCGGAGATGGCGTTCTCACCGTAATAAATGCCGCCCGGCTCCATGATCTCCTGCACACGGAACGGCATCAGCGCCGCCAGCGCTTCCGAGGTGAAGGTGCGCAGAATATCAATTTTCCGCACGCCAATGGGCAGTGCTGTGTTCAGGCCGTCCATCTGCTGAAATCGCAGCGTGGCCATTTGGCACATCCGCTGTGTGGCAGAGGTGAGGATGTAGTCGGTGTCAGCGTCCAGCTGCTGCTTGCTGTCCGCCGTATGCACCAGCGTCACCATGCCCAGAAGCATTCGCTGGTCACGGGAGGTGAGGTCGTCAAGAAATTCCTTCATCTCCGCCCGCTGCTTTTCCATGTCGTAGGGGATTGTGCCGGAGAAATTGTTGTTTTGCTGCTGCTTGCGTAAAAAGTCCACGATGTTTCTCTCTACGCCGAGCAGACGGCTTTCTCCGTCGCGGATCGCCTCGTCCATGGGGATCGGTACCACATCAATAGATAGGATCATCGGCCGGTCAATACCGGACAGCTCCGAGAGAATATCGTCCCGCAGATAGGCGGCGTAATCCTTGAGGAATAGCACACGGCCGTAACGGTCGCCCATGCGGAAACAGTCCCGGTCAAATTCAAAGCTGTCCGGACAGATGTAGTCCTTAAAGCTGTGACCCAGCTTCATGGACAGCTTTGGGTCGAAATGAAAGTCCGCTTCCTCGCCGTGACGGAAAAAGCCGTGCAGAATGCGCAGCCGATCCATCATATCCAGCTCCGTGCAGCGCGAGCCGAGGCGGGAGAGCGCCAGCGTATACTCTGAACCGGTGCGGGCGAAATAGCTTTCGGCCTCCTTATAGCTTTTGCGTGTGATCGTCACCGTGATATACAGGTCGCGGATCATACCGCTGGCGTGGGATGCTTTTTCCAGCAGCATATCGTTATATTCCTTGCGGTAATGGTCGCGGCCGTCGTTTTCATAGGGGATCATGATGTATTCCTCAAAATCACGGCGGTTGAGTTTTCGGGTGACGATGCTCAACTTGGTGTCGGCGTTACTGTCGCAGAGGTTCAGCAGGGCGCTGTACCCCAGCAGCATGGATTTCTGATCTTCCTCGCCGGCCAGCGCGTAGTTGATGTCGGAAAACTGCCAGGTGCGGCTATAGCGGTTTTGCCCCACAAGCAAAATGCCGCTTTTCCAGACCGTGCGTATGGGGATCACCTCCTGCACGCTGTGAGGGATCATATATTTATCCGTATCTCTGCGGCGGATGTTTTTCAGTGTTTTCAGCATTTTTGCCTCCTTCGGGTGTGGTCGGATGTCGTTTTGAACTTAGGGTAAAATGCACCCAAGTTTCCAATGTCAGTGTCGTTTTTGGGCTTTGGCGTGCGCTTCCTGCATGGCTTCGCGGTATAAATTCTTCGGCTTGAAGGTCAGCCGCCTGGGGATCAGAAATTCCGAGCGTACCCATGCGATCACGAATTTTTCCGCCGTCATGCCGTGGTATTTTACAAAGCCCATGGCAGCAAAGGGAGCCGCGCCGAGGATACACAGCCAGCTGACCGTTTCCGTACCCAGCACATTCCGCAGACCGAAATAAATACCGACGGCAACACCGCAGGCCAGCACAGAAAAAACGAGCTGCCGCAGCGACAGCCCGAAAAACATATTCTCTTTATATTCGCGTATCTCGCGGTTAATCTTGATTTCCATAGTCGTTATCCTCTCTCCGGTGTGCTTTTAGCCGGTGCTTTCGGTTGGAGCGCCGTGGGGCTTTCACCGCTCTCCGGTCGGAGAAAATTCAGCCGCGAGGCAGCATAAATAGCATTGTCATTGAGCTGACGCTGCCATGCGCCGACAGACGGTGCCCATTTGAAGCCGTTATATTTTAGCTTGCTTCGCTGTTCCTCCGTGGGCTTTCCGTCAAAATACAGGCGCAGGCGATTATCTTCCTTGTCTGCCTCGGCATGACCGCCCGGAAAATCCCAGCCTACATATTCCGTGTTTTGTGTTCGGGACACATCCTCAATGCGCTGCCTAAGTCTGCGCATTTCCGCTGTGTTGCCGCTGAGTATATAAGACGGATAGGGCTGCTTTTCCCACGAATAGCCGGTTTGCACACGCTCGTCCAGCTTGGCCGCCTCCGCGTCCGAAAGGCCGGGACAACCCAGCGCCGTGGCGTGTTTCTTGAAGTAGGCATTGATCTCCTTCATGCGTGCGTGCTGCTTAGTCAGCTTATCGAGCTTCGCTTGCAGCTTTTCCACCGCCTGGGGATCATCGCTGCGAATTACATTATTTTGAATCATTGTATTTCCTCCTTCAAATTAAAGACCCATCATTTCGCGTACTACGCGGTCTGCCATTTTTACTGTTCCCACCAGTACAAGCAGGTTAAAAATCAGCTCGCCAATGTAAGACCATACCTGTGTGACCGCCGCTGCGTTCGGATCGACCACGGGCGGACTGGATGCGAACAGAGAGAAGATGATACAGGCCAACACAATGATCGCACCCTCCAGGCAAACGGCGGCGTAAGATTTCAGAAAGCTCTTACCCACCTGCTGACTCGGTTCGCCGGCAAAGGTAGCCAGCGGTACTGGCGCGATAGCTGTGTAAATATAGAGTTTGAAAAAGCGCCCGTAAACGGAGAGGATCATGATAAACGAGAGGATTGTGATGAACAATCCGCCGATCAAGGCCACTGCCCAGAGTGGAATACTTTCCCAAAAGCCGCAGTCCTCAATGGCGGTCACGATCTCTGCCGGAAGCACGGTCTGCTGTGCTGTGCCCATACCGGCCGCCGTCATTATAGTGGAAATAACGCCCTGCACAATGGAAAACAGCGCCATCATCAGCTCCAGTCCATAGGTGACGACCGCTTTCGCCAGTGCAAAGCGGACAAACAGCTTGATTGCCACCTCCGGCTTTTTGACCTCGGCAAAGGAGCCGCAGGTCTTAACGATACCTACCACGAAAAAAAGCACCAACAGCGCCAAGCCGATGGCCTGCACAGTACCGTTAATGGTCTTGATCACATTCCATATTGTGCCGCCCTTGAAGTTTTCGGGGGACTGTGTGAGCAGCTGCCATATTTCCGCCAGCTTTTCATTCCAAGTTTCAAGTGCGTTTTCGAGATTCTGTACGACCCAGTTATCACTCATACAGCTTCCTCCTTTCCCGACAGCATAAGGGGGCAGGCACGAAGCCTGCCCCTCGCTGCCGTATTTTGATTATCGCTCGCCCCGGTCGGGTGTGCTGCGGATCACGCCATACACATCATCCACAAAGTAGCGCCCGGCAAAGGGATTGAATATGGCGTGGCATTTTACGCCGTTATACTCTGCCAGATAGTCATTGTCTCCGAGGCGTTTCAAAATCGTCGCCTCTCCGAGCACATGATTTTCACCCTGCTTCAGCGAATGGATATAGCATTGGCACTTTTCCATGACCGTTTCCTCCATTAACCCGTGATCAGCGTCAGGATTTCCTTAGCAAAGGTCACGACGACACCGCCGGCAAGTGTCAGAAATCCATTGCTGCGCTGGCTGGGGTCGTGGCTCTGAAAGGACAGACCGATCTGCACGATACCCCAGCCCAGCAAAATCAGACCGACCGCGCGGATCACGCCGAAAATAAAATCAGACAGATTGTTGATGACCGCCAACGGGTCATTTCCTGCGGCAAAGGCTGTCATGGGCAGACAACATACGGTGAACACAACAGCGGCATAGACCGCCAGGACACCCCTGCTCTTTTTCCCCATAGGCAGAGGACAGGTGTGGGTGTGTTTGCTTTTCTTAGTGCTTTTGAGATGCTTCATTGGGTTTTTCCTCCAGCTCATAAATTGCCTCCAATTCCTCGTTGGAAAGGAGCTCGTATTGGGTTTCGTTTTCGCTCGGAACTGCCACGGGATCCGTTGACAGAAGCCGGTCGTGAATGGTGATCGCTGCAATGGCGTACTCGGCGCTTCCGTGGATATAAGGCGGTGCGCCGCCGTCCGGGGTGTGCGACACCAGCGGATGGGTCATGATGTCAAACTTGTCGTCGCAGACCGGTAATTCGCCGCGAATGAACAGCAGCGCCTTGCCGTTGTCCAGCATCCGCACCTCATCCGGTGTCATCAATTCACGCCCGGTGATCTGATAATTGGTGCTGTAATTGCCGTTTCGCCCGGACGATCTTCCGTAGGTGTTGGTGTCGATCGTGGCCTTGCCGAGCAGTTCCGAGATGTACTTGTGGGATCCCTGCTCGTTGCCGCCGAGATACAGCAGCTCGTCGCAGTTGCCCAAAATGCTCTCCCACTGCTTTTCAAACAGCGCCTTTAACTGCGCAATGTTTTGCAGGATGATGGACACGAACACATTGCGGGAACGCATGGTGGATAGCTTTTTGTCAAAATCCTCCGGCAGTGAGATGTTCGCGAACTCATCCATGAGAAAGTGTACGGGAACTGGCAGGCTGCCGCCATGCTTGTGGTCGGCGCTGTCAAAAAGCTGCTGAAAGAGCTGCTGATACAAAACGGATACTAAAAAGTTGAAGCTCGTATCACTGTCCGAGATCAGCGCAAACAGTGCCACACGCTTTTCGCCCATATCCTGCAAATTCAGTTCGTCCGTGGCGGTCAGCGCCGCCACAGACGAGAGATTGAATTTTTCGAGCCTTGCCGCCAGTGTGATCTGGATGCTTTTCAGTGTTTTGGCGCTGCCGGAGTGATAGTCCTTATAATACTTGACCGCGATATGTTCCGGGTCGCGCATTTCCAGCCGCTCAAACAACACATCCAGCGGCGACTGGTAGGAATCATCCTCCTCCCGCACCTCACCGGCGCGCAGCATTTCCATGACCATCGGAAAGTTTTGCTCATCGGGCGGCGCTTCGTGGTAGAGATAGTAGACCAACGCCGACAACAGCATAGCGGCCGTCGTGTCCCAAAACGGGTCATTGGTCTGGCTGCCCTTGGGTGTGGTCGCCTTGAACAGATTTGTCACCAGCATCTGCACCTCGTTGTCATCAGTCAGATAGACGAAGGGGTTATAGCAGTGACTTTTCTCCATGTGCAGCAGATCCAGCACCCGGATCTCATATCCGGATTCCTCCAGCAGCCGTCCGGAATCGCGAAGCAGCTCGCCTTTGGGGTCAAGGCAGACAAAGGACGAACCCTGCGGTGACAGGCAAGCCTCATACAGGCAGGGCTTGGCATACGAACGGGTCTTGCCCGCGCCGCTGCCGCCAATGATAACGGTATTCAGGTTGCGCTTGTGCTTGCGGCCGTTTAGCCCCATACGGATGTGCTGCGTGAACACCTTGTTTGGCTTTGGCGGGCGTGCCCGATACTTTCGGTTCACGGTTTCCGCATTGCCCCATTTGGCAGAGCCGTGTTCCTCGCCGCGCCGGTAATGACGGCGGGTGGAAAGATAGACCCCGATCACCATAGCATACAGGGCAATGAAAACGAGGACAGTTTTCAGGCTGTCCTCGCACCACTCGATA
>ERZ779888.1471-NODE-1471-length-23106-cov-4.370266_pt1 | contig 23106 bp, 17 predicted proteins | sample MGYA00511245_ERZ779888 | MGnify/ENA primary metagenome ERZ779888 (study PRJEB29588, sample SAMEA2155255) | human gut metagenome | biome: human gut; feature: human-associated habitat; material: faeces | place: Denmark | collected 2008/2010 ...
AAGCCGCTAAGGCTGCTGCCGAGAAGGGCATTCAGGTGAATGTACTCGGTGTGGGTATGCCCGAAGGAGCACCTATTCCGGCAGAAGGAACCAATGATTATCGTCGCGATCGTGACGGAAATGTTATTGTGACCCGTTTGAACGAGCAAATGTGTCAGGAGATCGCCAAATCCGGTAACGGCATATATGTGCGTGTAGATAATACGAATGGTGCCCAGAAGGCAATCAGTCAGGAAATCAATAAGATGGCGAAAGCCGACGTAGAAACGCAAGTATATACAGAATTCAATGAGCAATTCCAGGCTGTGGCGTGGATCATCTTATTGTTGCTGTTGGCAGAGATGCTGATATTGGAACGCAAGAACCCTCTGTTCCGTAATATTCATTTGTTTTCTAATAAGGAATGATGCGTATGTTACAGAAAAAATATATAGGATTGGCTTTATTGCTGTTGGCGGCAGCTACGTCTTTCGCCCAAAAAGCCGAACGTGATTTTATCCGTAAGGGAAACCGCTTTTTTAATGATAGTGTATATGTCAATGCAGAAGTGAATTATCGCAAGGCATTGGAGGTAAATCCTCAGTCCACCGTTTCTATGTTTAACCTTGGAAATACGTTGGCACAGCAGAATAAGTTGCAGGAAGCTATGGAACAATATGTTGCAGCCACAAAGATAGAAAAAGACAAGGATGATTTAGCGCAGATTTATCATAATATGGGAGTGATTTTTCAGTCACAGAAAGATTATGCTAAGGCGGTAGAAGCATACAAACAGTCGCTGCGCAATAATCCAAAGGATGATGAAACGCGTTATAACTTAGCTTTGGCTCAGAAAATGCTGAAAGACCAACAGCAGGATCAACAAAATCAGGATCAAAATCAACAACAGCAGAAGCAAGACCAACAGGAAGACAAAAAGGACCAGAATAAAGATCAACAGCAGAATAAAGAACAGCAACAACCACCTCAACCGCAAAAGAAGGATAACGAGATGTCTAAAGAGAATGCCGAACAGCTTTTGAATTCTGTTATGCAGGATGAAAAGGATGTGCAGGATAAGGTAAAGAAGCAACAGGTTATCCAGGGTGGACGTTTGGAAAAAGATTGGTAACAAACATAATTAGGAAATAATATATGAGAAAAATAGTTTTCTTATGGATAGCACTGATAATGGTCAGTTTGCATGCCTTTGCCGATGAAAAGGTATCGTTTACTGCATCTGCCCCCGATGCTGTAGCGGTGGGTGATCAGTTCAGGCTGTCGTATACAGTGACTACACAGAAAGTGAGAGATTTTCGGGTTCCTTCCATAAAAGGATTCGATGTACTTATGGGACCCAGCCGTTCACAACAGAAAAGTGTGCAGATTATTAATGGAGAAACGACCTCTACCAGCAGCATAACGTTTACATACATCTTGATGGCTACAAAGGAAGGCAGTTTTACTCTTCCCGGAGCTACCATAACTGCTGACGGTAACCAGATGGTTTCCAATGCTGTACATATAAATGTGCTTCCGGCAGACCAAGCAAATGGAGCGTCCTCCGGAAATAGTGGAAGACAAGGCGGAGCGGCAAGTCGTGCTTCATCGGGAACGTCAGTGTCAAATAGTGATCTATTTATTACTGCCACAGCCAGTAAGACTACTTTATATGAGCAAGAGGCTTTCTTGTTGACATATAAGATATATACTTTAGTTGATTTACGGGGTTTTGACAATGTCAAACTACCTGATTTCAAGGGATTCCATTCGCAAGAGGTGGAACTTCCCAATGACCGTAAATGGAGTCTTGAACACTACAAAGGAAGAAACTATCAGACAACCGTATACCGTCAATTTGTGCTCTTTCCACAACAATCGGGTAAATTAACGATTGATGCGGCCCGTTTTGATGCGTCTATCGCTAAGGCTACTCAGGTGGCCGATCCGTTTGAAGCTTTCTTTAATGGCGGAAATAATTATGTGGAAGTAAAGAAAACATTGGCAACTCCCCAGTTGACAGTTGACGTAAAAGAACTGCCGGCAGGAAAGCCCGCAGGATTCTCTGGCGGAGTGGGAGAGTTCAGTATTTCTTCATCCATAAACAGTACGAACGTTAAAACAAACGATGCTGTTACAGTGAAACTTGTCATTTCCGGAACAGGCAACTTGAAGTTGATTTCCACTCCGGAAGTTAAGTTCCCTGAAGATTTTGAAGTTTATGATCCAAAGGTAGATAATAAGTTCCGTTTGACGAGTGCCGGACTTTCCGGTAGTCAGGTAATTGAATATCTTGCTATTCCTCGTAATGCCGGCACCTATAAGATTCCTGCTGTGGAGTTCAGCTATTTTGATATCAAATCTCGTACGTATAAGACTTTGACCACTGAAGGCTATGAACTTCACGTTGAAAAGGGAAGTGGTAATGCGGCACAAACCATTGCTAACTTTACTAATAAGGAGGATTTAAAGGTGTTGAATGAGGATATTCGTTATATTAAGCAAAATGACGTCACTCTTTCTCGGAAGGGCGATTTCTTCTTTGGCTCTCTGCTATGCTGGTTATTCTATATTGTGCCTGGAGTTGTATTCATCTTGTTCTTTATCATTTATCGTAAACAAATAGCAGCCAATGCCAATGTTGCTAAAATGCGTACGAAGAAAGCAAATAAAGTTGCTGTGAAACGTATGAAAATGGCTGGTAGACTATTGGCCGATGGTAAGAAAGATGCATTTTATGATGAAGTGTTGAAAGCGCTTTGGGGATATATTAGTGACAAATTGAATATCCCGGTTTCACGCTTGTCTAAAGATAATGTTGAAGGAGAACTTCGTAATTACGGTGTGGATGATGCACTGATAAAAGAGTTCCTTGATGCATTGAATAATTGTGAGTTCGCTCGTTTTGCTCCTGGGGATGATAACCAGGCTATGGATAAAGTTTATTCAGATTCTTTGGAGGTTATCAGCAAAATGGAAAGCTCTATAAAACATTAATTGGGAGGACACTATGATGAAGAAAATAATATCCTTAACATTTGGATTGCTGATGACAATGGCTGCTTGGGGACAAAGTTCTGCAGCAGTAGATACTTTGACTCCTGCGCAAGATTCAGTCTCTATCGGTTCACATACGGAATTCGCAGCAGCTAAGATCTCAGATGATAATGTGACTAAAGCAGAGGGTGATAGTGCATATATGCGAAATGATTATGCTTCTGCCATTCAAATTTATGAGAGTCTATTAAAGAAAGGGGAAGCGGCAGAAATCTATTATAATTTAGGTAATAGTTATTACAAAGCCGATGATATAGCCAAAGCAATTCTAAATTATGAACGTGCTTTGTTATTGCAACCTGGCAATGCGGATATTCGTGCTAATTTAGAGATTGCGCGTTCTAAAACGATAGATAAAGTAGTCTCGGTGCCTGATATCTTTTTTGTAGCCTGGGTGAAGTCTTTGATAAATTGTTTAAGTGTAGATGCATGGGCTAAGTTAGGAATCGTATTCTTTATTCTTTTACTTATATCATTTTCTCTTTTTTTCCTTTCCAAACAGATTGTGTGGAAGAAGAGTGGATTTATAGCCGGAATTGCATTTTTGTTTCTTGTTGCCTTGAGTAACATCTTTGCTTCAGAACAAAAAAGCGAATTGATGAATAGAAATAAAGCTATTATTTTATCTCCCAGTGTTACAGTACGAAGTACTCCCAGTGAAAGTGGCACCAGTTTGTTTATTCTGCATGAGGGGCATAAAATAGAGGTTAAGGATAATTCTATGCGCGAATGGAAAGAAATTCGTCTGGAAGATGGTAAAGTAGGATGGGTTCCTACTTCTGCAATAGAAGTGATTTAGAGATAGTTTATTGCCGAATAGTAAAGCCCGCATGGGATATAAAAGGTGTTTTTCCTGTTTATATTTCATACGGGCTTTTGAGGTATTTATAGAATGTTAAACATATAACAGAAAAATACAAGTAAATAGTTTGTTTTATCTTTTTTTTTCCTTAAGTTTATAGCGTGATAAAACAATATCCAAAGTATTAACCATTAAATTTATGAATATGAGAACGATAACATTTAATGAACTCCGTAAGATCAAAGACTCATTACCCAGCGGTAGTATGCATAGAATAGCCGATGAACTCGGACTTAACGTTGACACAGTAAGAAACTTTTTTGGTGGCCACAACTTTAAGGAAGGCAAGAGTGTTGGGATTCATTTGGAACCAGGTCCTGATGGTGGTTTAGTAATGATTGATGATACTACAGTCCTGGATCGGGCTTTGAAGATTTTAGATGAGATTGCAGGCGAAGCTGTAGAACCCGTTCGGGCTTAAGAAAAATTAAAAAGAATCCCAATTGCTGAGAAACAATTGGGATTTCTTGTTTGTTTTTATAAACAATCTAATTGGATAACTTATGGAAGATAAATTAGTAACATTAGCTATTCTGACGTATGCAAAGGCACAGATACTGAAGAATGTTCTTGAAAATGAGGGCATTGAAACTTATATTCATAATGTGAATCAAATACAGCCGGTCGTATCCTCCGGTGTGCGTGTTCGTATTAAAGAAAGTGATTTACCGCATGCTTTGAAAATTACTGAAAGTTCAGCATGGCTGTCTGAAGAGGTGGTAGGAGGAAAGGCTCCAAAAATAGAGAAGGGGAGTAATAAAGTTGTGATTCCTGTTGATTTTTCAAATTATTCATTGAAAGCGTGTGAGTTTGGCTTCAATTTTGCAAAAAACATAGATGCTGAAGTTGTTTTACTCCATGTTTATTTTACACCTATTTATGCTACGTCATTACCATATGGTGATGTTTTTAACTATCAGTTGAGCGATGAAGAAAATGTAAGAAGTATATTACAAAAAGTTCATGCAGATTTAAATGTTTTGTCTGATAAGGTAAAAGTCAAAGTCGCTTCTGGGGAGTTTCCTGATGTAAAATATGTTTGTGTGTTGAGAGAAGGTATTCCGGAAGAAGAAATATTACGTTATGCCAAAGAATATCGTCCGGTGATCATTATAATGGGAACACGTGGTAAAAATCAAAAGGATATTGATTTAATTGGCAGTGTGACAGCTGAGGTCATTGAACGTAGTCGTGTGCCCGTTCTGGCTATTCCTGAAAATACGCCATTCAAACAATTTAGTGAAGTGAAGCGTGTGGCGTTTATTACAAATTTTGATCAACGGGATTTAATCGCCTTTGATTCACTAATTAATAGTTTGAAACCATTCCATTTTTCTATATCTCTAATTCATCTTACTGATGTAAGCAACACTTGGAATGAGATTAAATTAGGTGGTATTAAAGAGTATTTCCAAAAACAATATCCACAATTAGAGATTTATTATGATGTAGTAAAGAATGATGATTTATTGAATAGCTTAGATAATTATATTAAAACCAATCATATAGGTATTATTGCATTGACATCATATAAGAGAAATATATTTTCTCGTTTATTCAATCCTGGAATTGCGAGAAAGATGATATTTCATTCTGATACACCATTACTGGTAATTTGTGGGCGTTCTAATTGATTTCTATTTGCTTTGATTATAGGAGGAATTATAATTCTACAATATCATGAATGTGTTTAATATAAAATATTAACAGATGTAATATTATATTTAACATAAAGATACATTAAAAACGTAATATTCGATAAGTAATGTGATATAAACCATTAACATAAGCAATAACAAGCTGCATAATAGGATAACCATTCAACAAAACATACAATCCGTCAAACTGATATAACCGCACAACAGATAGGGAAGACAGGAAATCAAATATTTCCATTAAGTCATGAAAGGGTATAGGACACCATTGTATAGAGTAATTCATAATATAAAGATTTTTATCCTGTCATTTTTCGTATAATAGGACAAGAAAAGAGGACAGCCGAGATATTCATTAATCGGCTGCCCTTCGGGAAAATGACTAAGGTTTTACTTAAGACATTTAATCACATAAAGACACAATGCTACAAACAATAATAATAAAATAAGAAAGAACAAAGGAGCATTCATATTAGTATATTATAAAGTACATAGCAAAGATAGAACAATTACTCAAAAACATCAAATTTCTTTGTAGGACGCGAAATAAATAAGTCCTCGAAAGAATAAGGCAAATCTTCGTTAATAAGCTTTTGTAAAGTAACAGAAATAGTTTTAACGCGGTCACGATAAGTCTCTGCATCATACTGATTTTGCATAGCCTGTCCATTAGCACGAACAACTGTTTCAGCAAGCTTTTCAATTTCATGACGGGCTTGTTTCTCTGTAAGATTCTTCTGTGCATATTTCAATGCAATATCGGCAGCACCTTGAGACAACTGTAACTTTTGAGCATAAGGCAAAAAATCGAGCTCCTGTTGACGCACAAGATTTTCAGTAATAAGAAGTCTCGTTTGTGCTTGTTTCTGTCTAATATTCTCATCATTAACAGCAATCTCAGAAGAAGTTAAATCACCTTTGAGAGAAGACAAAAATTTTTCAATAGCAACACGCTGGTCATCATTTTTAGCTTCATTATAAACTTTAAATAATTCAGCAATTGCCTTACTTGCAATATACTTACCTTCAATGCGCAAATTATCAGCTTCAGCATTTTTTACACGACGCTCCGAATGTTGCATAATTGTATCAATAGCATGACCAAGACCAAGCATAACACCTGAATAATCAGCAGAATAAGGAGTAGCAGTAGGAGGTTGAACACCTTGAGCACCTGGAGCAGAACCAGACGGGGCAGAACCTTGTGTTCCTGATACAGAACCAGCAACACCAGCAGAACCGCCGTTCATCATCATATAGGGGTTCAAACCAGCAGCTTCCAAACGTTCACGTTGAGCAGACGGACTATTGTACTCGTTCGTCTTATTCCACATTTCAGTCTGATAAGCCTTATTGTCTTCATACAACTTCCAAGCATTCGCCTTTTGATCGTCATAAAATTTCCACTGGTCACCTAATTGTGTCTGATACATTTCCTTATTATAAGCAATTTGCTTATCAAACATTTTCTCGTTAAAGGCATTGTTCATTTGAGCAATTTCCTTATTGGCTTGATTCTGCATAGCAGTAGTAGAAGCACCACCGATAAGGGAAGTACCTGCACCAATTGCAGAACCGACAACGCCAGTCATAGCAGCAGCACCCATAATTCAATATTTTTATAATTACACATAACTTTATATTTCAAAGGTATTATTTCATAGGGCATAGCCCTGGAGCCCCCCCTTAAAAGGGGACCCCCCAGTTAAGGTTTAGGTTAAAAAATAAAAGGGGAGACTGCTCGCAGGCTCTTTTTTATTTTAAAACTGAAGACCATAACCAAGGGGAAATAATTATTCAGCAACAGTAGTAGCAGAATTATCAGTAGCAACATTAGCAGGATTATCAGCAAAAGTATCAACAGCAGCAGCAGCGGCAGCGGAAAGCATTGCATCCTGAGAACTTATAAGATACTGAGACCAAGCCATTAACTCACTCGGTGTTTGCATAAACCTTGATTTAACGAATGAACACAACTGGTCGTCAGTCATCTTTTTACGCAAATCTAACATTTTAGGTTCGGAAACAGACAAACTATCAAAATATTCAACAAGCTGCGCACGTGTAAGTTTATCTAATCGCTGTTGATTAAACAACATATGAATATCAGAAGTAACACGAATAGACTTGTTACCGTCACACTCTATTTCCTGAAACATGAAATCATGAAGAGGAGAGGGTTGTACAAACTCACTAACTGACAATACGGCAGAATTAACATTATTAGGTTGAGAATTATATACATAAGGCTCAACACGTCGCTTTATACACCACATAATAAACAAGTTTTAAATTAATAAGGCAAACCGTCAGTATCAAGATTACGGACAGATTTAATATCAAAGAATGAACTACACAAAAACTGGTCTGTACTCATATCGCTATTAACTTCAACCGCAAAAATAGGGTTAAGACAATTAGGATTAACTTTAAAAAATGTAAAATTCATAGGAGCAACAGAAGGAACAGGTTCAGACGGCTCAACAGGAGGCGCATCACTAGGAAGAGCAACCTGGTCCACAACAGATGCATTACCATAAGATATTACCCAAGAATTCAATGTGCGTTTAAAACCACCAACTGACTGGTCTACTGATGTTTTATAATCAATATAACGAGGTACATAACCAAGAACCAATCCAGAAGCATTAGCCATAGAACGAAGAGGATTCATAAGTTGCAACAGCGGCATAGATTGCATACCTACACGATCAAATTCAGGGATAGCATAATCAGTTGAATTTACTTTCAAGAATGCAGGGTCGAGCATATCCGTAGTATAATCAAGCAAGGGGAGACAATGATAAATGCACATAATCAGACCGTAGCGATCTTTGCTATTAAAATTAATCTCACCATTTGCAACGCCAACACCTTTACCAGCAATATCCGCAGCAGCAGCTCCGGTAATATTAGTATTAACAACTTCATTAATATCAATAGAAGAAGAAACACCACCAAGATAGGTACATAGTTCAGAGAAACCATCACCGACAGAAACACCCCAGTGTTTCTCTAACTGATCTTTATAATCCTTATTACCAGACTGGGTAATTTCTTTCCATTTTTGTAAAAACTCAGCTTGACGAAGAACCAAAATAGAGAGGTCACCAACAGTATTAAATGCAGGCAAGTTTTTAGTAGCTGTACCGCTCGCAGTAGTAGGAGAAGTTCCGACAGTAGAGAAATCAGATAACGTAAGCTTACCAGTTACATTCGGAGTAATTGAAGCAACAGCAGTCTCACCGTATTGCTGATGCGGAAGAACACCATGAAACAAATCCTTCTGCCAATTACAATAACGCAAATCAAAAAAATTATAGTTCTGATAAAATTCAGTAGAATAAGTATTATCAAGATTCATTGAAGAACCGTTCAAATAGTCGACGTTAAATGTAGAAGGAGAAACTCTTTCCCATTGACTATCACGATAGAAATCTGAATATATTTTCTGATAAGCAAGCAAACCAAAAACATTTTGATTAACATTAGCCATTAAAGGCGCAACTTTCCAATCATCGGCCAAAAATGATTCATAATTACCATAGCCAAGATATTCCAACAACTTGACAGAAGATTTTGAACGATCATAGCCAAAATAATTAGATTTATAATTAACTAAAGCAGAAGAAGTACTAAGAGTATTAATATAAGAAGCAATTGACTCCGAAGTCATATAAGGCATCTCACCACTCAAAACAAAATTCTTTGTAGGGTCAATAGACACAGCATGTTGAGGGTTATCATTCATTTGCGTCAAAACTGTATTAGCCTTATTCCATAATAAATTATAAGGAACAAAGAAAAAATCATAATACTCTCTAATACGCGCAAACGCGGCAGTGTTAACAGGTTGAGTACGAGTAAACGCCTTAAGATTAATCTTAAACGTATCACCGGGCAGAACTTCTTTTACCATAACTGGCAAGAGTTCTCCAGCTTTAGCAGTAAAATTTTTCTTAAAGGACAAATCAAATCCATTACGCGAGGGTTTATTACGTATGGACTTTAGGGACATAATATTTGCCATAACATTAAAAAATTAAATTAAAAATTATTCGTCGACGAAGATTTTATTCAAATCATTTAGTTTCTTGTGTTTAATACGGTCAGAAAACAACTTATTTATCTGCATATCGTACAATCTATACACAGGAGTTTTCTTATAAACATCAGAACTAAAGTAAACATTGTCATAAAAAAATGGATAATAACTATTCTCCCAAGCATCAGACATTAAATCAAGGTCACCAATTAAATCACTCTCATAAAATAATTGTTGATTTTCAAAAAATGTTTTCAAACGCATATAGTCCAAGCGGGAATAAAATTCCTCAATAAGCTTCAACTTTCGTTTCTGCTCCGACAAGGTAGGCCTATCGCAAACAAAATACAAAAAGTGTTTCGAAAGAAGAAGTTCCGTATAGACACGATGAACATAACGACACATCTCAATACTATCAAGAGAATAGTTAAATATCTCGGGTTCAAAGAAATACTGTGAGAGATGATATAAATCAGATTGGTCGGAAACCTCGCCAAATATATCCAAACAGTAAGTATCTCTCTTATTATGGAAATAATAAATATAACCAACTATTTCTTTCGCGAGCGCGAACGACGTTTCGGCGGACGGGAATAAACACCTTGCTGTATCATATATTCCATAAGAGTAAGCACGTTCACGTGAAGATTTATCAGCAAATCCCTTACATTTGGGGTAGAAGTAAGCGTAAGCCGACCGCCATAAATCAAATTCCTTATAGCGTCCATTGATAACGATGCTTCTCTTAACAAACTGTTCAGGGGTAAGTGTGTATATTTTTTTTCGTTCACGCTGCAAAAAACCTTGACCCAGTTTCTGAGAATGAACGCAGAATGGACAGAGGGTAGGTAACGTAAGAACTTGGGGTACAAGCACACTGCTATTAACATAGCCCGCAACGTACGATGAGCACTTACCTTTGGATAGCTGACAGTCGACACGACCATAGGACCAAGCCTCAGATACAGCCTCTGAACATACTTGTAGGGCTTCGTCTGATTGGAGGAACAATAAGATATGATAATGCGGGCGGAAGTGTACGGGGCCGTATTCGCCAATGGCAAAATAACGCACTTTTTCTTTGGGGAATCTTTTTGCAACATAATAACGGAATCTCTTAAAAAACAACTGCAAATCAAACTTTCTCAAATAGGGGAGATAACCAAATAAATGAAATTTATCCTGTAAACGTTCAATCTCTTTTATAGACAAATCAGCCTCGCCAAGATACTCACCAGTCTCAACATCTACGAGGTCATGTCCATAAGGCCTTTCCATAGAATCAACAAACTGAGCACGAGGGATGAAACGATTTGCATAAGTAAGTGTAATAAACAATGTATGTTTAGATGAATAACTTTCCAAATCACATTGAAATGCATATCGAGAATTCTTAGCCAAAAGACAAGCCTTACAATGCCCACAAGGAACAGTCATAGCTTCATTCGTATAAGGATTAACAATCCGTTGAGGATTTAAGCACTTACAAAATGGATTGAACAACGACATAATCACTTATAAATTAAATCAACAGTAGTAGAATCAACAGAAGTAGTCTGTGACTGTTCTGTATTCTGATGAGAATTAGTATTGTGTTTAGAAACACTCAACGACATAGTACATGATAAACAAAACCATACGGCTGCAATAGCTACAACCGCTTGGACTACAATCTTAATTGTTTTGTAAATCTTTTCCTTATCCATAACAATAAAAAAAATTAAAGTTAATACTTAATACAATAATAATCTACACAAGTCCAACAATGAAGCTCAGCCATAGCATAAAAAACAGTCAATGCCTCAGAAAGAGTACAATCCTTAAATATCTTACGATGGACACGACCATCATAAAGAGAAAAAAAATGAATAATCACTCTACGATACTTAAGTGCAACACGCTTTGAAGAAGATTTTCTCATAACTATAACAATTGATTACGACACAAATATAATCACAAAAATAAATTCTACAATATCATGATTATGTTTAATATAAGATGCGTAATAATTATTTAATTAGCCTCTATCATAGAAAACATAATATTATAAAAATGGCTGTTTCATACAAGAACAGCCATTTTTATAATATTTGCGATTATTGCATTAACTTCTCTATCGCATCAAATTCAGGACCCATTTGCAGATTGTAGTAAACTCGATACAATCCATTTAACCACAAATCTTTTTGGTCAGGTTTCAATTCTTTTGCTTTTTCATAATTAGGTCTTGCCTTTTCATAAAAAGCTTTTAATGTAGCCTGATCATCTTTATATTTAGGATTATTGACATCAGTAGTTGCTTTTTCTGAGAAATCCTGTGCCTGTAAACAGTAAATCAGACCTAAGTTTGAATATGCTTCTGCATAGTTAGGATCAACTTCAATAGTCTTTTTATAGAATTCAATGGCCTTATCATAATCTTTCATATTATGATAGAGATACCCTTTCACATATAAATAGAATGTGTTGTTAGGATCCTTAGCCAGCATGTCGTCTGCAAATTGCATTGCTTCATCAAACTTATTGCTATTGCTATAATAATCAATCAGATGACCAAAAAAGAATGAATGTTCCGGATATTTTTGAATGCCATCTTTTAAAGAAGCAATCCATTTAATAGTATCGCCTTGAGCTTTTAATGCTGTAGAAATGAATTCCATGGCATACTTCCCTACCTCCTTGTCTTCTTTTGCATATGGAGCATATTTCAAGACATTAGGATAATCTTCCATTTTGGCAGCGGCTAAACTTGCATAATAAGCAATTTGAGGTAATACAGTATCTGTTTGAAGCAGATTTTCCTTTTCAAACATTGGATTGGCAGCAATATCTACATAAGTTGCAAAAAAATCAAGAGCTTCTTTATTCTTATCCAAATTGAAATATTGAATACCGCCATTAATCAAATTAGGACGTGCTGCTAATATAGCGGCGCTATTTGATTTTCTGTATTTATTCTTGATTTTACCTTTTTCATTGGGTATTTGTGCAAGTTCGTCACACTTAAAGTAATATTTACACATGTTCAGTGCGCTATTATATACTTTAAGAGTGTCATAAGGCTTTCTCAAATATGCATTTTCCATTTCTTTTTCATTGATTCTTTTTTGAATAAAGCCTGCTACGTCCCATGTTTCGGCATTGTCCTTCGTTTCAGTGTTGGTCAAAGCTCCGTTGATAAGTTTCTCTGCTTGGTCAAAGTCTGGTTTTACTTCGTTAGCAATGCTCTTAGCTTCTTTTACGCTTTTTTCTTGAGCGAAAGTGAAGCCTACTGCAAGTAGTAAGACCATTGAAAATAGTACTCTTTTCATGATTGTAGAAAATTTTAAATTAATATTATGTCTATTCTTCATTTTCATTATTTACTTCATTCTGAGGAGTTTCTGAAATATTTTCATCTTCTTCTGTGATGATATCCTCTTCGGTTTCTGAAGTCACTTTACATACAGAACCAATTTCATCATTACGTTTCTCAAGATTAATCAGTCGTACTCCTTGTGTGGCACGTCCCATAATACGAACATCGGCAACTTTCAGACGAATGGTAATTCCGGATTTATTGATGATCATTAAATCATTTTCATCTGTAACAGACTTGATGGTCACCAATTTGCCAGTTTTATCAGTTATATTCATGGTTTTTACACCTTTACCGCCTCGGTTTGTTTTGCGATAATCTTCAATGTCAGAACGTTTACCATATCCTTGTTCTGATACCACCATAATTGTTTCAGCTTCAGGATCTTTGATACAGATCATTCCAACTACTTCATCTTGTCCGTCTTCATCAAGTGTCATACCACGTACGCCGGTAGCTGTACGTCCCATTACACGTACGGCATTCTCGTGGAAACGAATAGCGCGTCCGTTGCGATTGGCGATGATAATTTCATTATTACCATTAGTCATACGTACTTCGATAACACGATCATCTTCACGAATAGTAATGGCATTGACACCATTTTGACGAGGACGAGAATATTGTTCAAGTAATGTTTTCTTAATAACGCCATTCTTGGTACAGAACAATACGTAATGACTATTGATGAAGTCTTGGTCATTCAAGTTTTTCACGCGTAGATATGCATTTACAGCATCGTCAGAATCAATATTCAATAGATTCTGAATGGCACGCCCTTTAGAATTCTTTGTACCTTCAGGTATCTCATACACTTTTAGCCAATAACACTTACCTTTCTGCGTGAAGAACATCATGGTATTGTGCATTGTTGCGGGATAGATATGTTCCACAAAGTCTTCATCGCGTGTTTCTGTTCCCTTAGAGCCTACTCCGCCTCGATTTTGAGCTCGGAACTCGCTTAATGGAGTACGTTTGATATATCCCATATGAGAAATGGTAATAATCATTTCGTCGTCTGCATAGAAATCTTCCGGATTGAATTCTTCAGATGAATAAACAATTTCAGAGCGACGCTCGTCACCATATTTATCTTTGATCTCGATTAATTCGTCTTTGATAACTTTACGGCAAAGTTCATCGTTGACAAGGATTTCTTCCAAATAGGCAATCTGTTTTTGGATTTCTTCATACTCGGCATGAAGTTGGTCTTGCATAAGGCCGGTCAATTGGCGCAGACGCATTTCTACAATGGCACGTGATTGAATTTCTGTCAGTTCGAAACGTTCCATCAAACCGCTGATCGCATCATTCGGAGTCTTTGCTGCACGAATAATTTTGATTACTTCATCAATATTGTCTGATGCGATAATCAAACCTTCTAAGATATGAGCACGCTCTTTAGCTTTACGTAAATCATATTGAGTGCGGCGAATAACCACGTCATGGCGATGTTCTACGAAGTATTTAATAAGCTCTTTCAGGTTCAATAAACGAGGACGACCATGTACTAGCGCCACATTGTTTACACCAAAAGAAGTCTGTAATAATGTCATCTTATAGAGCTTATTCAGCACTACACTGGCGTTGGCGTCCCGTTTCACATCGATGACAATACGCATACCTTCGCGGTCAGACTCATCATTAGCATTAGAAATGCCTTCTATCCTCTTTTCATTGGCTAAATCGGCAATAGATTTGATTAATTCGGCTTTATTGACTCCGTAAGGAATTTCAGTAACGATAATCTTGTCATGGGTAGAGGTTGTCTCTATTTCTGCTTTGGCGCGCATTACGACACGTCCACGACCAGTTAGATACGCCTCGCGTACGCCACTCATACCATAAATATATCCTCCTGTCGGGAAATCAGGAGCCTTGACATAAGTCATTAAGGACTCAATATCAATATCATTATTATCGATATATGCAATGCAGGCATCTATCACTTCAGATAGATTATGGGTTGGCATATTTGTGGCCATACCTACGGCAATACCAGAAGCTCCATTTACAAGGAGATTTGGGATACGGGTAGGCATCACAGTTGGCTCCAATAATGAGTCATCGAAGTTGGTTTGCATATCAACAGTTTCTTTATCAAGATCCTGCATCATTTCTTCCCCAATCTTCTGCAAACGACATTCTGTATAACGCATGGCGGCAGCACTGTCTCCGTCCACAGAGCCATAGTTACCCTGTCCGTCTACAAGCATGTAGCGCATAGCCCAAGGCTGAGCCATACGAACGAGAGCACCATATACGGAAGAGTCACCATGTGGGTGATATTTACCTAATACCTCACCAACAACTCTGGCAGATTTTTTATAGGGTTTATCCGACGTATTTCCCAGTCCCATCATACCGAAAAGGATTCTTCGGTGAACAGGTTTAAAACCATCTCTAACATCAGGAAGGGCACGCGAAACAATGACCGACATAGAGTAGTCAATGTACGAAGACTTCATTTCCTCCTCGATGTTAATCTTTATAATTCTGTCTTGTTCAAGCATTTAAAAAGATTATTAATTATACATTTTGGGGTTTGTGAAAAACCACGCTAAAGTACTGCTTTTTTACGATATACAAAAGTTTTCCTTCATAAACTTTGTTGCCGGCCACATTCTTACAGAGATTCCCTCTATATAGGATCATGATAGAGTTCACCTGTAAACAAGGGAGGATTGGAAATAGATGAATTGTGCGTTATTATATATAAGGTGTAGGAGAAAAACGGGAATAACATTATGATTTGTGGCACAGGATTTGTACATTATTAATTCAGTTTGTGATACGCAATATAAAGAAATGCGTATCTTTGTAATAGAAAAACCTTTAATTGAGGAGATTAAAATTATATGAACAATCAATTTTCACAAAGAGTTTCTGATATAATAACTTATAGCAAGGAAGAAGCTAATAGGTTGAGAAATAGATATATCGGTCCTGAACATCTCCTACTTGGTATGTTGCGTGACGGCGGTGGAAAGGCTATCGAAATATTGATGAGACTCGATATAGACTTGAAAAAGGTGAAGAAGCGTATCGAAAGTTTTTTGAGAGAGGCTGAAGATGACACCCTATTACCGGATGCAGATGTTCCATTGTCTCCAATGGCTGCTAAGATATTGAAAATGTGTATTTTGGAAGCACGTATCTTGAAAAGTGCAACTGCCGATACTGAGCATGTATTATTGGCTATATTGAAAGATGGAGATAATTTGGCTGCTACTGTCCTGGAAGAAAATCGTGTAAACTATCAGTTTGTATTCGAGCAGCTTACAATGCAATCTACTAATCCGAATGCAGGAATGGGATTTCAGGAAGAAGATGAAGAGGATGAAGAAGACATGAATATGTCTCATTCTTCCCGTAGCGCAGGAATGGGAACGGCTTCTTCTGCACAAACAGCATCAAAGCAACCCTCTAATGATACTCCGGTATTGGATAATTTCGGTATGGATATGACTCGTGCAGCTGAGGAAGGTAAACTTGATCCTGTGGTTGGGCGTGAACGTGAAATAGAGCGCTTGGCGCAGATTTTGAGCCGTCGTAAGAAAAACAATCCAGTGCTGATTGGCGAACCGGGAGTTGGCAAATCGGCTATTGTAGAGGGACTGGCATTGCGTATTGTCCAAAAGAAGGTATCTCGTATCCTATTTGATAAACGGGTTGTTATGCTTGACATGGCTTCTGTTGTGGCTGGAACTAAATATCGCGGGCAATTTGAAGAGCGTATACGTTCTATTATTAATGAATTGCAGAAGAACCCGAATATAATTCTGTTTATAGATGAAATTCATACTATTGTAGGTGCTGGTGCCGCTGCAGGTTCTATGGATGCGGCTAATATGCTGAAACCGGCCTTGGCTCGTGGTGAAATACAATGCATCGGTGCTACAACTCTTGATGAATACAGAAAGAATATAGAGAAAGATGGAGCTTTGGAACGTCGTTTTCAAAAAGTGATTGTAGAGCCCACAACTCCGGAGGAAACCCTCCAAATATTAAAAAATATAAAAGAAAAGTATGAAGAGCATCATAATGTTGATTATACAGATGAAGCGTTGGAGGCATGTGTCAAGTTGTCAGACCGTTATGTAACTGATCGCAACTTTCCTGATAAAGCTATTGACGCTTTGGATGAAGCCGGTTCACGCGTGCATCTAATGAACATAAATGTTCCTAAAGAAATTGAGGAACAGGAAAAGCTAATAGAAGACGCACGTGTTTTGAAGGCTGAAGCGGTGAAATCTCAGAACTTTGAATTGGCTGCTAGTTATCGGGATAGAGAGAAAGAACTTTCTGTTCATTTGGATGAAATGAAAGCTGAATGGGAAGCGCGTCTCAAAGATGATCGCCAAACTGTTGGTGAGGAAGAAATAGCCAATGTAATTTCAATGATGTCTGGGGTACCGGTGCAGCGTATGGCTCAAGCGGAAGGTATCAAACTGGCTGGCATGAAAGAAGATTTGCAAGCCAAGGTTGTGGCACAAGACACTGCTATTGAAAAGCTTACCAAAGCAATATTGCGCAGTCGTGTAGGATTGAAAGACCCTAATCGTCCCATTGGTACATTTATGTTTCTTGGCCCTACCGGTGTAGGCAAAACACACTTGGCAAAACAGTTGGCTAAATACATGTTCGGTTCCAGCGATGCGTTGATACGTATCGATATGAGCGAGTATATGGAAAAATATACGGTGTCTCGTATGATTGGTGCGGCTCCGGGATATGTCGGTTATGAAGAAGGCGGACAGTTGACGGAGAAAGTACGCCGCAAACCTTATTCCATAGTGTTGCTTGATGAAATTGAGAAGGCGCATCCGGATGTTTTCAACATCTTGTTGCAGGTATTGGATGAAGGGCGTCTTACTGACAATTATGGCAGAACCATTGATTTCAAGAATACTGTGATTATTATGACCTCCAATATTGGAACCCGCCAATTGAAAGAATTCGGTCGTGGTGTGGGATTTGCGGCGCAAGCTCGTACGGATGATAACGAACATTCGCGTAGTGTGATTCAAAAGGCGTTGAATAAGACTTTTGCTCCTGAGTTCTTGAACCGTTTGGATGAAATCATAACGTTTGACCAGCTTTCACTGGATGCTATTACAAAAATTGTAGATATAGAGTTGAAAGGCTTGTATGGGCGTGTTGAAGCTATTGGCTATAAGATGGTTGTGGATGATGAAGCCAAAAGATTCCTTGCAACGAAAGGTTATGATGTACAGTTTGGTGCACGTCCGTTGAAACGGGCCATTCAGAATTATTTGGAAGATGGACTTTCGGAACTTATTATTTCGGCTGGGGTACAACCGGGTGATACGATTAACGTTTCTGTAAACAAGGAAAAAAATGAGTTGGATATAAATAAAGTGTAATAAAAAATAGAATAAAAAACAGTCAAAATGTCAGTTCTTGGGAACTGGCATTTTTTTTGTCTTCTGTTTGCGAAAGTAATAAAAATATAAATCTAAAAATATAAACTTAGTATGCAAAAAGGAAATATTGGGGTAACTACAGAAAACATTTTCCCCGTTATCAAAAAGTTTTTGTACAGTGATCATGAGATTTTCCTTCGTGAATTAGTATCTAATGCAGTTGACGCTACTCAGAAGCTTAAAACGCTGGCGTCTATTGGCGAATTTAAAGGTGAAGTCGGTGATTTGACAGTACGTGTGTCTTTGGGTAAGGATACGATTACCGTATCAGACCATGGAATTGGTTTAACGGCAGAAGAAATAGATAAATATATTAATCAGATTGCATTTTCGGGAGCGAATGATTTTTTGGAAAAATATAAGAATGACGCCAATGCTATTATCGGCCATTTCGGACTTGGTTTCTATTCGGCTTTCATGGTTGCCAAGAAAGTTGAATTAATTACCAAATCACATCAGGAAGGAGCTAAAGCTGTGAAATGGACTTGTGATGGTAGTCCCGAATTTACAATTGAAGATACAGAGAAAGCGGAACGCGGTACTGACATAGTTCTTTATATAGATGATGATTGTAAGGAATTCCTTGAAGAAACACGCATATCTTCTCTTTTGAAAAAATATTGTAGCTTCCTTCCTATTCCTGTTGCATTTGGCAAGAAAAAAGAGTGGAAAGACGGTAAGCAGGTTGAAACAGAGGAGGATAACATTATTAATGATGCAAATCCGTTGTGGACACTGAAACCCAGTGAATTAAAAGACGAGGATTATAAAAAGTTCTATCGTGACCTTTATCCGATGTCCGATGAACCGTTGTTTTGGATACATCTGAATGTGGATTACCCGTTCCATCTTACAGGTATATTGTACTTTCCAAAAGTAAAGAGCAACATAGAGTTGAACAAAAACAAAATACAGCTCTATTGCAATCAGGTGTATGTAACGGACTCCGTAGAGGGCATTGTTCCAGACTTTTTGACTTTGTTGCATGGAGTACTTGATTCGCCGGATATTCCACTGAATGTTTCTCGTTCCTATTTGCAAAGTGATTCTAATGTGAAGAAAATTTCTACATACATTACAAAGAAAGTATCCGATCGCTTGCAATCTATATTCAAGAACGATCGTAAACAGTTTGAGGAGAAATGGAATGATTTGAAAATCTTTATTAATTATGGAATGCTCACTCAAGAGGATTTCTATGATAGAGCAAAAGATTTTGCCCTTCTTACCGATACTGATAACAAACATTATACTTTTGAAGAGTATAAGACTTTGATAAAAGACAATCAGACTGACAAGGATGGTAACTTGATTTATCTGTATGCCAACAATAAAGATGAGCAATACAGCTATATTGAGGCGGCCAAGAATAAGGGCTATAACGTATTGTTGATGAATGGACAGCTTGACGTTGCTATGGTAAGTATGTTGGAGCAGAAATTTGAAAAAGTACGTTTTACTCGCGTAGACAGTGATGTCATTGATAACTTGATAGTTAAAGAAGACAAGAAAAACGATGTATTGGATGCCGGTAAGCAAGAGGCTCTCTCTGCTATTTTCAAGAGTCAACTGCCGCAAATCGAAAAAACAGAGTTTAGCATAATGGCGCAATCTTTGGGGGAAAATGCATCGCCGGTGATGATTACTCAAAGTGAGTATATGCGTCGTATGAAAGAAATGGCTAATATTCAGGCCGGAATGAGTTTTTATGGTGAAATGCCGGATATGTTTAACTTGGTATTGAATGCTGATCATAAGTTAGTCAAAGAGATTCTGGATGATGAAGATAGAGAATGTACAGCAGCTATTGCACCGGTTCAGAAAGAAATGGATGATATCAACAACCGTCGTAATGAACTGAAAAAGAAACAGGAAGGCAAAAAAGATGAAGAGATTTCTACAGTTGAAAAAGATGAAGTAGACAGCTTGGACAAGAAGTGGGAAGAACTGAAAGCACAGAAAGAAAGTCTGTTTGCCGACTATGCCGCCCATAATAAAGTTGTTCGTCAATTGATTGATTTGGCTTTGCTTCAAAACGGTATGTTGAAAGGTGAGGCTTTGAATAACTTTGTTAAAAGAAGCATTGATATGATTAAATAAGCCCCTTTAAATTTATTATATAGGGCATTACAGCTTATATGAGTTGTAATGCCCTTTTTTTTGTTTGTTTTTTCGTAATGATTATGTTTTTTTCCGTTGGATACGAGGTTTTTGGAAACTATTGTCTATATTTGGACATTGAATAAACTAGTATATTTCACTCGAAACTATATTCATGAAAAGATTTCTTTTGTTTTTGTCACTCTGCCTGTTCTTTCTGCCGTTTACGCAAGCTCAGAAAGTAGGACTTGTTTTGAGTGGCGGTGGTGCAAAAGGCATGACGCATATCGGTATTATTCGTGCTTTGGAAGAAAATAATATTCCTATCGATTACATTACCGGTACTTCTATGGGAGCTATTATTGGTTCGCTTTACGCTATGGGATATTCTCCTGATGATATGGAAGCATTGCTGCGCTCAGAAGACTTCAAACGTTGGTATTCGGGGCAAATAGAACCCGAATATGGGTATTACTTTAAGCAAAACCGACCTACTCCGGAGTTTTTCAATATTCGTTTCTCTTTTAAGGATTCGTTGCATATCAAGCCTCAGATACTTCCTACTAGTATGGTAAACCCTATTCAGATGAATTTGGTTTTTGTCGAGCTTTTTGCACGTGCTACAGCGGCATGTAATGGGGATTTTAATCATCTGTTTGTGCCTTTTCGTTGCATAGCTTCCGATGTGTATAACAAAAGGCCGTTGATTATGCGTAAGGGGGATTTAGGAGATGCGGTACGCGCTTCGATGAGCTTTCCGTTTGTATTCAAACCGATAGAAATTGATAGCGTTTTAGCTTATGACGGTGGAATTTATAATAATTTCCCGACCGACATCATGCGCGAAGATTTTCGGCCGGGAGTCATTATTGGTAGTGTGGTGGCTGCTAATCCCGGTAAGCCAAAAGAAAATGATTTGATGAGTCAGCTTGAGAACATGATTATGCAGAAAACGGACTATACTCTTCCGGATTCTTTGGGTATTGTTATGACATTTAAGTATGATGACGTAAGTCTTTTGGATTTTGATCGTTTGCAAGAATTGCACGATATCGGCTATAATCGGACTATCAGCCTGATGGATTCTATAAAAAGTCGTATACATCGGAGAACAAGTGCAGAGAATGTACGTTTAAGGCGTCTTGTATATCGAAGCAATTTACCTCAGTTCCGTTTTAGAGACATCTATATAGAAGGAGCTAATCCACAGCAGCAAGCCTATATTAAAAAAGAGTTCCATGATGAAGACCATGAGGTGTTTACATATGAAGATTTGAAGCGTGGTTATTTTCGCCTATTATCCGATAATATGATATCGGAGATTATCCCACATGCGGTTTATGATCCCAAAAACGACTTATATTCATTACATTTAAAGGTTAAAATGGAGGATAATTTCTCTGTACGAATGGGCGGAAGTGTTTCTACGACCAGTTCTAATCAGATTTATTTAGGACTGGGATATCAGAATCTGAACTATTATTCCAAAGAAATTACTCTTGACGGTCAGATTGGTAAGGTGTATAATAATGCGCAACTTATGGCTAAAATAGATCTTCCTACTCGTGTTCCGACCTCCTATCGCCTTATTGCTTCTTTGAGCACGTTCGATTATTACAAAAAGGATAAGCTTTTCTCTAAAAATGATAAACCTTCTTTTAATTCTAAAGATGAGCGTTTTGTGAAGTTGATGGTGGCTCTGCCTTTTTTAGCAAATAAGCGAGCCGAAATAAGTATCGGATATGGAAAGCTTCAGGATAATTATTTCCAATCCAATGTGATAAACTTTGATAAAGATCGTTCGGACAGGAGTACTTACAACCTTTTAGGAGGTGCTATAGGCTTTTATGGTAGTACATTGAATGCACGACAATATGCCACAAAAGGCTATTTTGAAAAATTGGTAGCACAGGTTTTTACCGGAAAAGAAAAGTTTATACCGGGAAATCCTACAGAAACAAGTTTCACAACTAAAGATCGGCAGTCTTGGTTACAAATATCTTATATGAAATATGCGTATCATACCATGACTCCAAAGTTTACTTTGGGGTGGATGGCGGAAATGCTATATTCATCGAAGAATTTTTCAGAGAATTATGCGGCAACTATGTTGCAGGCTGCAGATTTTTCTCCGACTCCCCATAGCAAGATAATGTATAATGAGGCATTCCGGGCCAATCAGTTTTTAGCGGCAGGTATCAAACCGATTTTTGTTTTCAATGACATGTTTCAAGTTCGTTCTGAACTTTATGGATTCATGCCTATATTTCCTATTAAAAAGAATGCTTTGAACAAGGCTTATTACGGAAAAGCGTTTTCCCGCTTTGAATATTTGGGAGAAATTTCAGTGATATGTCAATTACCATTCGGAGCGATATCAGCATATGTAAATCATTATAGTTCACCGAAAAAGGAATGGAATGTGGGGCTGACACTCGGTTGGCAATTGTTTAATTACCGATTCATTGAGTAATTTTCCTCAAAAAAAGTGTGCATATTGTTTGCTAATTTAGAAAAAGTACGTATCTTTGCACCCGTTAAACAAAAAGGCCGCGTAGCTCAACTGAATAGAGTAGCTGACTACGGATCAGCCGGTTACAGGT
>ERZ779888.1474-NODE-1474-length-23086-cov-4.226912_pt1 | contig 23086 bp, 25 predicted proteins | sample MGYA00511245_ERZ779888 | MGnify/ENA primary metagenome ERZ779888 (study PRJEB29588, sample SAMEA2155255) | human gut metagenome | biome: human gut; feature: human-associated habitat; material: faeces | place: Denmark | collected 2008/2010 ...
TTTCCCACAGACAGATTACACGAGGTATATGTTTATCCGCCTTACTGTCTATTGACTGCTACTGTAAACGGTTTTGAGACAAGTATGTATCTTTTAAAAGACGGAAGTATTGTAAAAAAGGAAATGTGCGGCGACAGCGGTGTTCCCGAGTCCGAAGTCCCTTATGAGCTTTACACAGCGAACAATGATTCCACCCTAACCGAAGAGCGATTAATTGAATTGCTTAAGAAATATGACGGTTACAAATAATAAGGATGAAATAAAATGAAGAAAATCAAAATATATAGTTCTATTTCCCTAATTTTGGGATTACTGCTTGCATTGGTGAGTGTGTTGGTGCCTATTATTAAAATCAATGAATTTACTGCATAAAACGGCAGTGTTGGAATAATCGGAGGAGCAGACGGACCAACGGCGATATATTTAACCTCTCATTTATTAGATGGGAATTTGCTGTTCACTTTTATTTTAGGACTAACTTTGTTTTTATGCGGTGGATTTTGTTTAATATTCGGAAGAGTCGTTATAAATAATTGCAGTTTGAAAACTACCGCACTTTCTTTGATAATATCGTTCTTTGGTGCATCAGGGCTTGCATGCTTTTTTATATGGTATAGTATTGTTGCATTTCACGAAATGTCGAAGCACCCTTTATCATATCCGTTAAGCATTATTGGTGGTATGGGTTCGCTTATTGCGTTTGTATCAACGATTGTTTTTTATGTTAAAGCAAGAAAAGATAATTTAAAGGTCAAAGGAATAATTGTGGGTATAATTACAAGTATTATAACCTTACCTACATTTTTTTTGGTTATGTGCTGAAATCTACAATTTGTTACAACGAATAATTTAAAGGACATTTTATGAGAATACATAAAACGATTACAATTATCCTTACTTCTTTACTTATTTTAGGAGTAATACTTATCGGTACTTTCGCCTTATGGTGGAACGGTGCTTTTAACAAATTAGATGTTAAGAATATTGCAAGCTATGAAAAGAACGGATACACCTTATTTTTTCAACAACTCGGCGACCCACAATGGCCCTTCGGTTCAACAGATGTTAGGTTGCTTCTTAAAAACCAACAAGGTAAAGTTATAAGTAAATACGATACTTCCATACAGGATGACGGTGCTAATGCCGGCGAACGCAATATTGCATCGGTAGAATGGTTTGAGGATAGGGTTATTGTAATTTTATGTGCATCGGAAATGGAAGATAGAGAAATTACGTTCTCTTTTAAATCCGAATAATATGAAATTTCCTGAACTGAATGGAAGCGGAGGAATACATACATGGATAAAAGATTAGTTGGAAAATGGTATAAAAAAGATATGGGCGAAACCATAAATATTTTCGATGAAACACCGCTTCGTATGAAGATGTCGTTTACATCAAGCGGATATTATAATTTTGAACCTAACTGTGTTTATGAAAAAGACGGATATTTGTGTTACGAAATCAACGATGAATACTACCGAATGGTTTATCACATTCAGTATGTGGATGGAGGACTTGAAGGCTTTTACGTACAACACGGTAAATCAACTCCTGTCAAGTATGTGAAACTCGATGATACCCCAGAGGATGAGCCGTATAAATATATCCCGGTTGAGGTATATGTTCCTAACACAGATAAAACAAGATTCGAGATTCTAAAGCAATATGCCGAGTACGACAGAAGTAGAGAGTATGGTTGCTGCAATGAATTTGTTTTAGGTGGAGATATTCCTGAAATACTGGAAAAGTATAATTATTCCACATACATAAACGACATGGATAATACCAAAGATGAAATTGTTTTTAAGCTCCTTGATTTTGTGTGTGACCATTTTGGGCACAACGGCTCCGGCGGTTTAGGCTCCGGGAGGAGTATAACCGATCTAATTGAGTTTTGTGAAAGAAACGACAATAAATCCAACTGTCGAGGTCTGGCTATCCTTTTAGCTGCGCTTCTTCGTTTGAACGGAATTAAGGCACAGCATATTACTTGTTTGCCGTATGAAGATCCGTTTGAGGATTGTCATGTTGTAGTAGATTGTCTTTTGCCATCTGGAAAACGAATTATGCTTGATCCTACGTGGCGTCTGTATCTAAAAGACAAGGAAGGAAATTATGTTTCGCTTTCACATTTAAGAGAACTTTTGTTGGCTGATGAGCCGATTTTTGAAAACCCTTCGGCTGATTATAATGGAACAGGATTTGCTAAAGAGTATCACAGAAATTATATGATTAAAAATACTTTCCGCTTTGCTCGTTGTACTCTTAACAAGGAAGGCGTCGATGGACGGACGGAGACTTCAAGGTATATAGAATTGATTCCTCAAGGTTATCCGATCGAAAACTTCTCAGAGAGGAAAAAAGCCGATTTTGTTTATAACGATATTGAGTTTTGGAAAATGTGAGAGTCACTTTAATGCAGGAGGCTACGATGAATTTTGTAACAAAAGAACCTATAAACAAAGGCTGGTCCAGTGATAAGAAATACTGTGTTACCGATGAGAACGGTACACGGTATCTTCTGCGTGTTTCTGACATTGCGCAGCACAATACGAAACAGTCTGAATTCAATATGATGAAACAAGTGGCTTCCTTTGGCGTACCTATGTGCCAGCCAATCGAGTTCAGCACTTGTGATGAAGGCGTCTATTCCATCCAGAGCTGGATTGATGGTGATGACGCTGAAGAAATTATGTCAGCTCAGTCTGACACAGAGCAGTATGTCTATGGCCTTGAAGCTGGCCGCATCCTGCGCAAGATCCATTCCATACCGGCTCCGAATACTCAGGAAGACTGGGAGATCCGGTTTAATCGGAAGATGGATTACAAAATCAAGAAATACGGTGAATGTCCCATCAAGTACGAGAACGGACAGGCATTCATCGACTACATAAACGAGAACCGTCATTTGCTGAAGGATAGACCGCAGGTTTATCAGCATGGCGACTATCATATCGGAAATATGATGATCGACCATAACGGAAAGCTCCACATCATTGATTTTAACCGTAATGATTATGGTGATCCTTGGGAGGAGTTCAACCGTATCGTTTGGTGTGCCCAGAAAGCACCTCTCTTTGCTTCCGGTATGGTGAATGGCTACTTTGATGGCAATGTGCCGCTGAAGTTCTGGAAACTGCTCGCTCTTTATATTTCGAGCAATACGCTCTCCTCTGTATACTGGGCCATTCCTTTTGGACAGGACGAAGTAGATACCATGTTGAACCAGGCAAAGGAAGTGCTGTCGTGGTATGACAATATGCGTAATCCTATACCGACTTGGTATTTCAAGGGTTTTTATCTGCAGTATGCTGACTCGGTACCTTTTAAGCTGAAGAGCGCCTTCGATTTCAGTTTTCTGAGTGAGTATGGTACGGTATTCAAAGTCTATGATGACCAGGATTCCGGAAACATCTGCTTTGGAACTGAAAAAGACGATCAGCGTTATTTCATCAAGTTTGCCGGCGCTCCTACTGAGCAGTACGTCGGAGATCCTGCAGATGCTATTGCCAGACTGAAAGCGACCTTGCCGGTATACAGCGAACTGCAGCATGAGAACTTGATTGAGCTGGTTGAAGCAAAGGATATTGGCGGCGGATTTGCCATGGTGTTCAAGTGGGCCTCAGGCGATTGTATGGGAAGAATGTACCCTGCAGCACACCGTCGTTTTATGCAACTGCCCGTTGATGCCAGACTTACAGTGTTCCGTGATATACTGAGCTTCTTTGAATACATTGCCTCTCAAAACTACGTGGCCATCGACTTCTATGATGGAAGCATCATGTATGATTTTGAGAATGGCAAGACGACAATCTGCGACATCGACTTCTTCCGTAAGCAGCCTTGCTCCAATGATATGGGACGTATGTGGGGCAGCTCTCGATTCCAGGCTCCGGAAGAATTCCAGCTTGGAGCAGTCATTGATGAAATTACGAACGTCTATACTGTCGGAGCAACAGCCTTTGCACTCTTTGGCGAGTATAACCGCACACGGGACAAATGGCAGCTCAGCGACAAGCTCTTCAAGATGGTAACAAAAGCTGTAAGCGATAACAGAGCCGATCGACAGCAGTCTATCAGACAGTTAAGAGAAGAATGGGAGGCGGTAATATGATTATGATTGATGCTGGCGACTTTTTCTTGGTCGAGCCAAGTGAAATATACGCAGAACAAATCAGAGAATATAGACGGGATTTTTTGGATACCAATTGTTCAATGGACGGTTGCGGTCCGCTACGCAAATGCGAGGATCCTATTACGTACATTTTAGAATGTGAAAAATACACGACGCTGGACACTCTTCCAGCAGGGTTGGTTATAGCAACTCAGTTCTTATATGTTCGCAAAGAGGATAATCGTCTTGTTGGAATGATCCAAGTGAGGCATTATTTTAATGACTATCTTTCTAAATTTGGTGGACACATTGGTTATTCGATAAAGCCGAGCGAAAGAAGAAAAGGATATGCAACTTCAATGCTGAACGCCATTCTTCCATATTGTAGAGAAATTGGTCTCGATAAACTACTCATAACCTGTAATGACGGCAATATTGGCAGTGAGAAAACGATACGCAATAATGGTGGCGTTTACGAATCTACCGTATATGAATCAGGCAAAAATTGTAGCCTGAAGAGATTCTGGATAACCCTATAACTGAAGTAATAATTGGTGAAAGATATGAATCGACTACTTATAGTTGACGGCAGCAATCTACTGTTCCAAATGTTTTTCGGAATGCCGTCGAGAATAACAAATTCAGAAGGCAAAGCAATCCAAGGCACCCTTGGATTTGTTGGTGCGCTGCTCAAGATCATCCGCAGAACCGAACCGACACACATTGCGGTTTTATTTGATGGTGAGCACGAGAATGAACGCACTGAGCTGAATGCCGATTATAAGGCAAACCGCGTCGATTACAGTCAGACACCTGAGGAAGATTCACCGTTCTCACAGCTTCCTGATGTGTACGCTGCGCTCGATTATATGGGCATCAAGCATACAGAAACCACAGTCTGTGAAACCGATGACTGGATTGCAGGCTATGCTCATACATACGGTGAGAATACCGAAGTAATAGTTGCTTCTTTTGACAGCGACTTCTTCCAGCTTATTACCGAAAACGTATCCATTCTCAGATATCGGGGTGATAATACCGTTATCTGTACCCCTACATACCTAAGGGAGAAATTCGGCATTGAACCAAGTCGGTATGCAGATTTCAAATCCCTTACAGGCGATGCTTCTGATAACATCAAAGGCGCAGATAAGGTCGGACCAAAGACAGCATCTATGCTACTATGCGAATTCGAGAATCTTGAGAATCTTCTTCTGAATGCGAAAGCAATAAAGAAACCTTCCATACGAGAGTCTATTATCAGAAATGCTGTCAGACTGAGAACAAATTATAAGCTTATAAAACTCGAAGGAATGGTACCGTTGCCGTTTACTATGGAGGAACTTCTATACACATATGACGGTATTACTACCAACGAGGTTTTGAAAGGTATAGGTGTCAAATGACAAAGCAAATTGAAACATACATTGAGGAAAACTTATCCGGTGAATCAAAAAGAACCGCCTTGGAATTGGTTGAGTTTCTGAGGGATAATGAGTTGACCTTCTATAAGGATACGTGCGACTGTTGGAAAGACAAAATTTACTACTGGGTCAAATTGGGCGATGATTGCGTGTGTTTTATTGCTATCAAGGATCCCGATGAGCCGGATAATCTTTGGACCATATGGTCTGATGACAGTTCCGCCTATGAAGATGCATCCATAAGTGACGAAATCAAAAACGTTGGGTGGCGATATGTAGATCATTGCGGAAACTGTGGCTCCTGTGGCGGTGGCAAAGAAAAGAATATTTTCGGGAAGAATTTTCAGCGAGTTTGTGGATGTACCTTCAGAATTGACAATGCCATGCAGGAAGAACTGCCATTTTTGAAAACCATGATAGATCTGCGAATAAAAGAACTGCTAAGAAATGATGCCGTTTCCCATTATGACCTTCTCATTGATGAGGATAACGACCCGATCCATGATCCGGAACCGCTACAGGACTATATGAATAAATGGGACGGTCCGGCATTCATTGAGCAGATGCAGTTGAATAGTAGTAAATCCGTCCTCGAAATCGGCGTTGGAACCGGCAGGCTGGCCGTTCGCATGGCACCTTTGTGCGGCGAATTCTATGGTGTGGATATTTCACCCAAGACCATCGAACGTGCCCAAGAAAACCTTGCCGAGTTTGAGAACGTCAGACTGACTTGTACTGATTTTCTTTTCCACGAATTTGGTCGCACTTTTGACGTCGTTTATTCCTCTTTGACCTTTATGCATATAGAGGATAAGCAAAGAGCTGTAAATAAGATTGCCGGATTACTGAATGACACAGGCAGATTTGTTCTTTCAATTGACAAAAATCAGAGTGAATTCATTGACGCCGGTACACGTAAAATCAGGATATTCCCCGATACGCCATTAGGGATGGCAGAATGTATCAGAAATGCAGGATTGACAATCCTGAATCAGTATGACACAGAGTTTGCGACGATATTTGTTGCTAAGAAAGGTCGGTGATTGCTTTGAAAAATTGTGCGGAAACTGAATGGTTGAAGCTATCACCGGAAGAAAAGAAACGGCAGTTATTCCTTAAACAGAAAAAACTACTTGATACTTTTCTTGAAAAACACGCTATATCGCAGGCGCAGTATGATAAAAGTCTCGGTGATCTTCGAGATAAGATGGATATGCACGGGATAAACTGAAATATTTTGATTACAAGGCGGTGAGCATAATGCAGAACTATAGGAACGGAAAATGGGCCAACCAAATAATCTCTATGCAGCATCCTGACGGAAGTTGGGGGTGCTTTCATACCCTGTGGGTCGATAGTGATACGCCGATGACGACAGAGATGGCTCTGCTCCGTTTGGAGCTGTTGGGTTACACCGCAGAAGATAAATGTATTAAGAGAGCTATTGCCCATATGGAGACGTTGTTACATACAGGCGAGCTCCCCGAGGGTAAAGAGAAAACGGGCGATTTTGAAACCTTTGTGAATCTTATTGTTGCTGCACGGATCCGTAGATTTACTGATCGATGCGAGTCTGCCAATGAGATTGCAGGCAAATGGGCACAGGTAATCACGAAAGCATGTAAAGCCAGATCATCGTCGCAAAGGTTATGGCAAGATGATGTTTAAGCGTTTAGAGCGATTGTTTCATATTGACGGCGCGGAAATGATGTACTTAACCGCTGATCCTGTTACCGGGAAACCATTCTGGGAGGCCCTGGGCTTTCAAAACACTATGGAAAAATCACCCGAAAACCAATTGTACATTTATGAAAAAGCACTTGAGTTTTAATTTTTCAAAATAAGGAGTGCAAACTATTCCTGCCCAAGGAAAGTCAGTCATTCTAAAAGCTCTTTTGATAAACTATATGCGGGAGGTGAAACAGATGAATATGCTAAAACAGCTGAACGCAGCCATTGAGTATATCGAGGCAAATTTGTGCGCAGAGTTCGATCTTGATACGGCAGCCGGCATCGCCTGTGTTACTGCAGACAGCTTCATTCGGTTCTTTAGTTATATGACCGGTATGACGCTGACTGAGTATGTAAGACGAAGACGCCTGACTCTCGCAGCACAGGATCTGCAGCATGGCAAGACGCCGATCATTGACATCGCTATGAAATATGGGTATGACAGTGCGACGGCTTTCTCAAGAGCCTTTGCGAAACAACACGGTATTACACCGTCAGTTTATCGCAAAGATGGCGGTTCCCTTAAAGTATATCCACCTGCTTCCTTTCACATTATGATCAAAGGAGCAAAAGAAATGGATTTCAGAATTATTGAGTTAGAGAACACCGAAGTATACGGTGTATCAAAGCAGTACGAGGGTATGGGCTACAAAACCCGTGAGGAACTGCGCCATTCTATGTGGGCAGATAACTGCGATGACGTTCCTGGTCAACTCTGTGAGGGCCGTTGGAATCAGCCAGGAAGCACGTCTTATGATGGTGTGTGGTACGGAGTATGGCAGGATGGAAAGCACATGATTGCCCGCGAGCGAGCTGATGTAAAGACAGATAAGCTTGAAACAAGAAAGCTCCCTGCAGGAACATACGCAGCATTCAAAACTGAGTGCGGAGGTCTGGCGTGGGAAGAATTTCCGAAACTGTTTGAGCTGATCTTCGATTCCTGGTTGCCCGCCTCAGAGTATAAGCAAAAATTTGACCTTGCAATCGAGGTTCTGCACCTTTGGACAGATCACGATCTCCGTCAGAAGAACCGTTACTATGAGGTGTGGATTCCTGTTGTAAAGAAGTAACCCGATTATACTCAGCACGGAACAGCGGGAAATAAAAATCGCCGTTTGATAAAATGAAGGCAGAACGTAACGTTCAGATTTGGATGCCGATAGAGAAAGTAAAATAATCCCATATGCCGCCTGTTTGCGGGCGGCATTTTCACGATAAACTATCCAACCGGAAGTTGGACGAAATGCAAAATCATCAAACTGATGCGTTATTGTTTTTGGAGCTGCAGATTCGTAAAATATAATTGTAGCTACAAAATAACAAATGCGAGGTGCTTTTATGACTACAATTAAAATCAATGAACAGATCGCCTTTCTCAGAAAACAGAAAGGTCTTACGCAAGAAGAACTGGCCAACGCGCTTGGCGTAACAAATCAAGCAGTCTCCAAATGGGAGTCAGCACAGTGCTGCCCGGATATCCAGCTTCTTCCCGACATCGCGAAGCTCTTTGATGTTTCGGTGGATGAGCTTTTGGGGTATACTCCCGTTTCTACAACAGAAGATATTGTCCTTGCTATTCGCAAACGCATAGAGTCCTTGCCTAAGGGCGAAGATTTTGATTTTACCTTCAGAATGGCTGCAGATCTTCACACGATTATTCTGTCCAAGGGAATGACCGCAGATAATATGAATCCAGAATGGGATACAGAAGATGCTATTGAACATGCCGGCAATGCTGAATGGGGCTATTCTTGCTGTAATATTCCGGAGATAACAACAACGATGAGGCACGGAGCTGTGTTCTTTTCAAACAATAGGAACCTAACTCTGATGAATACCGATGTTCGTCGAATCGTAGCAATGATCAAGCCATTTAGTGATGCAAAGAACTTGAAGATTGCCACAGTTCTTTACCAGTTGACTATCCATTCCGAAGATGCCTATACAACCATTGCTCAGATCAGCGATAAGTCTGGGGTATCTCCTGAAAAAGTGCAGGATTGTCTTGAGAACGATTTATCACAATTTATTCTCGAAAAAGAAGGTCCGGAAAGTCAGTTCCGGTTTGAAGGAATGTATATGAATATCATTCCGATTATTTCTCTTTTCGATTTCAAATAATTTTGCCAAAAGTTCCAACCTTTTCAGATTTTCGTGTCTATATGGGTGAAAGCTTTCAATGAGGTGCAAACAAGTGAACAGACAAGACGTTGAGAAAATCATAACTGAATACCTGAAACCCATATTCGGATTTGCTCTGAAGAGGTGTAAAAGCATCCACGATGCAGAGGATCTGTCGCAAGAGATTGCGATAAGAGCGTTTCGTGCGCTCCTTATCAAGGATGACGTTGCGGACATGGGAAAGTTCATCTGGACCGTTGCCCATAACACGCTCAGCAACTATTATCGTGATGCTGCTAAAAGTATGGTCGGTGTTTCTGTTGATGAGGTTGCGGAGCTGTTTGCAGATCCGTACTCTGAGCTGGACAGCGACGACAATACAGAAGCTATCCATCGTCTCCAGACTGAGATCGCATACCTTTCTAAGTTGCAAAGAAGAATAGTGATTGCGTATTACTTTGAGAATCGCAAGCAGGCAGATATTGCTCGGGAACTGGGTATTCCTCTCGGCACTGTCAAATGGCACTTGTTTGAAGCTAAAAAAGAATTGAAACGAGGTATGGATACGATGAGAAAAGCAAGCGAACTCAAGTTTAACCCTATTAAATTCCACTCCTATGGCATCAATGGTTCCGTAGGTAAAAAATCTCCCGACGAGTTCTTCCGTTCCACACTGGCTCAGAATATCTGTTACTGTGTGCGTAATACGGCAAAGACCATTAACGAGGTTGCTGATGACCTGGGCGTTTCCCCTGTGTACGTAGAAACAGAAGTTGAATTCCTTGAGGAATACGGCTTCCTGCAGGCACAAAAGGATAAGTACATTATCAACTTCATCATCAGCGAGCCGACAGCAGAACTGCTTACCATGCAGAATGATATGTACAAGCGTGCTGCTGAGCTGTTTGCGAACGATCTGTGTGATGAATTGACCTCTTCTGGCATTCTTGACGATCCGGACATCTGGTGTGGTCAAACTGACGAGCCAATCTCCTTGACTGAATCTCCTAAAGCGGACCGTAATTTCATCCTGTGGACATTGATTCCTTATATAGCAGCTTGGTCCGGTGAGAAACTGATGGATGAGAGCATTTCTTTTGAAGAGGTCGCCACGATCCGTCCGGATGGTGCTCATAATATCTATCACGCATCTGTAGTGCCGGATGAAATGATTCTTCCTGATGACTACGTTTATATGAGAAACTGGTGCGGTCCTATGTGGAATGGCAATGGCGAACGTATTCTTTGGCAAATCGACAGCGAGTGGTCCGAACGTGGAGATGGTTATAGGCTCAAGTATTCTGAAGAATCCAAACGTATTCTCTCACTCTATGAAAGAGAGTTTGAGGACCGTCTTTCAAAGGATGAATATGCATGGCTTGCAGAGCGTGGCTGTGTAAAAACCAACGGAGATTACGACGGACACTTCAAGTCTGCATGGCAGATTGTTGTGCTGGCAAGCAAAGAGATTCAAAATAAACTCCTTGCCATCGGCGAGCGAATCAAGGCAAAGTATCAGGTTGAGTTTGAGGCGCTGAAGGCACCTTATGCCGAGGCTGTGTTGGAATCGGTTCCTACACACCTTAGAAAGATTAAAGCATATGAATTGCAGTTTGTATTCCACGCTGACGGATGGTTCCTGGTACACTGTATCACAACGCTCTTGAACAACGGCAAACTGAAGGAGCCTACCGAAGGCCAGAGAAAATCCTTGACCACACTGATTGCCAATGTATAAGAAAATTGGCCGCCTGTGATTTGCGGGCGGCCTAATTACTGTATAAATTTTTTTGATCAAAGTTTAACCGGAGACGGTTTCGTTCCACTATATAAGTGAAAAAAATACTTGGTATTGATCCGAGTTATACAGCAACGCCAGAGCAAGATGGCACTAGCTCTCAATAAAATATCCTATATGATGTAGACACGCCGACTTATTCATGTTATAATATGAATAAGTCGGCATAGTTTTATATGTTTAAGAATGGTAATTGGAAATTCGTTTTATTCCCTATACTTGTTGTTGTGCTCATTGTTGTGATTTTTGTGGTCGTTTTTACAAAAGGCCATCCCAGAACACCTGCAACCCCTGAACAAGTGCTAAGTGTAATTGAAGAAAACGGTTTTGTAGGTGCTAATATAACAAGCGATTATCAGAAAAAATGGGAAATGGGTGACGAGCTTCAAAGTGCCATTGCTTTTGAAGATAGCGATATTAGATTTGATTTCTTTGAGTTTGATAGTTATGAGAATGCCGAACATATTAGAAAGCAATATCGAAGCTATATCCGTGAAAATAGATATGATATTCCTAACATTGAAGTTTCCGAAGGTGCAGCAAATTATATGCTTTATACCATAAAAGCAAACGGATTATATACGATTTGTATGCGTGTTGATAACACATTGGTTTTTGCTTACTGTAATGAAGAAAATGCAGGCAAACTCAATGCCATTATGGTTGGTATCGGTTATTTTGATGAATATTGATAAGAGCGAATAAACGAACAGCAGCATCCCTGCCGCTTTCTACTTGTGGTAGAAAATTTCATATTTATATGCTATAATATCAATGTTAAACATTCCCGGTGCGGTTATAGGAGCATCAGCCCACCCGAGAACTGAACACGGACGATGATGAAAGCCTGTAACTTGCAAAAAGTTATGGGCTTTTGCGTTTTGTAATAAGGAACTGGGCACCGCTCAGTCGTATAATAAGTGAAGGGGTCAGACGTGATCCCGGAATCAGGAGAAACTTACATGGATAACGGCGCAAGTAGCTACCGCCGTTTCCTCGATGGTGATGAATGTGCCTTTCACGAAATAATGGAGGAACTGTTTCGTAGTCTTGTTTTCTTCATTAACGGTTATGTGCATGACATCCACGCAGCCGAAGACATTGCTATCGATGCCTTTTCGGATCTGGTAGTACACCGTCATCGGTACAATTTCAAAGTCACACTCAAAACCTATGTTTTTATGCTTGGTCGGAGCCGTGCTCTCGATTACATAAAGCACCGCAAGGTATTGAGTTTTGTCGAACTGTCCGAAGCAGAAGGCATAGAGGATGAAAAGACTTTGGAAGGGATAGTCCTGGCAGACGAGCGCAAGCGAGCAGTACATAGTGCGATTGCGAAACTGTCGGAGGATAAGCGTGTTGTTATACATCTAATCTATTTTGAGGAAATGACCTACGATGAAGCAGCCAAGGTTATGAAGAAAACCGAAAGCAAGTGGATAATCTGTTATATCGTGCAAAGAAGGAACTTCGCATCATTCTTGGAGAGGATGGTGAGCTGTTATTATGAGAGAAATAAATGAATGCACGGCGGAAGTGTTCCGTTGAAGTGAAAAGCGCATCAAAGAGCGCAAGCGTAACCGTAACAGAATACTAATGTGCTGCATCCCACTATTGATTTGCATTACGGTGTTCTCCACGGCAATCCTGCCGGCTATGATGCCTGCAAAGAAAGGTGAAAATTTAAGCGATAATTGTTCAGATATGGCGGGCAATGCTGATGGTACTAATGTTGCCTATGTTAGCGTGGAGGTTATAAACGTCGGTACAGCCACACAGTCTACCATACTGAAGGATGATGCTGATGAGGTAGCACAAATCTGCTATACCCTGCAATCGTCCTTTGAGAACTCCGGCGGAGACAATAAAGAATCGGTCAATGACATGGAAGATGATGGGTTAGTGGAAGACAACAAGGACTTTTCTCAAAGTGGAACAACAAATCTATCTTCCGAATTTAGAATAATCTTTACCACCGAGAATGCTTCACAAACCATCTATTCTCTTTCTGGGTACAAATTGATCAACGAAACAACGAAACATGAAACATTATTGACTGCAGACCAACTTTCAAATATTTTGGATACGCTTGGATTAACAATCACGTGGGAGGAGGAACCCAAATGAAAAGAATAAATGCCATATTACTGACCTTTCTGCTTTTGGGTATGCTCACTGCCTGCGATCAAAACGTTGGTCGGCATGCAGATGGCATAATAAGAGCCGATAAAGCAACCTTTGAAATCGGCAAGACACATAGCTCTTTTGAAGGTATGAACATTCAGATTGCAAATGCAATTTGGGATGATGAAGAAATCAAACTCGACGTCAACTGGATTAACAAAACAGGATATGACGTCGTGTACGGCTCATCATACGATATAGAGCGTGAAAACAATGGTGAATGGTCCAGTTGTGTTACTCTTGAAGACCTCGCTTTTACTTCAATTGGATATGAGCTTAAAGCCGGTGCAACTCAAAAGAAAACATATAACCTAACAGATGTTTTTGATATTTCCCAAGATGGCAAATACCGCCTTACTACAGATTGCTTTATCTATGATAAGGGGCGCGGTGGCAAAAGCACAGAGTGCGAGTTATGGGTAGAGTTCACCGTTACTCGTATTGGTGATACAAGCGGAGATGTGAAGAAAACCTTTGTTGATTTTGTCCCTCAATACATCCGCACAAACGGATATTACGAAGATGTTGAGTATCCGGTAGTGAAAATCATTCGCTCGGTTGACGAATTGAATTCTTATTATAACGAGAACAAGGAAAAATATAGCCTTGAACGCAGAGAAGATCCTGCTTCGGACAGCACGATTGGCTTCCTTGATGCCTGTGACAAGTACAACGCTGAATACTTTGAGAAACAAATTCTCGTAATGGTACTGCTTGAAGAAGGCAGTGGTTCTGTCCGTCATGATGTAGATAATGTAAAATATGGTTCGGACGGAAAACTCTATGTTAGCATACGAAGAGATGTACCTGAAGTTGGTACAGCTGACATGGCTGAATGGCATATTCTAATTGAGATGAAGAAAGATGTCAGCGGTGCAAGTGAGTCGGATGTTATTGTTTATCTGGATGGAGTAAATCCTAAGACTCAGCCTGCAACAGTGCGAGAGAACGGAAACTATTCAAACATTACGCTTACTATTCCTCACGATTGGGAATATGAGGCGGAACGTAAGAACGATTCCACCGAGTATTGTATTGCCATTTGGCCGGAAGGACAGACAGCGGGAAAGATTAAGGTATGGTACTATAACGCTTTTGGTGTTTGCGGAACCGGTCTTGAGCAGGAAGAAATCACCGTTGGCGGTTATAGCGCATGGAAAGGAACCTATGATAACAAGAATCATTGGGATCATATAAGTTTGAGAAATACTCCCGGTTCTTACGTTATTATGAATGAAGGTGCAGATAAATGGCTCGGAGAGTATGAAACTGAACTGATGCAGATCCTCGATACGATAAATGTTGCTGAGGGGTATATCAGCGAAGGCGAAGCCATTGAGATCGCTAAGAAAGCAATAGATGTGAAATACGATGAAATCCGCGCAAGGTTTGATTCCACAAACGGATTTTGGCGAATTAGTTTCCATGAGAAAAACTCTTCTGCAAGCGTTAAGGATATCATTATGACGCTTGAAGGAAAAACCCTTGATGATGAATATTTGAAACTGAAGGAGGTGCCTTGATGAAAAAGAAGATATGGATACCGATTTTGATAGTTGCAGTTATCGCTATCCTTGTTATTCCGATTCCAACCGGAACCTATAAGGATGGTGGAACACGGGAATATACATCGCTGACCTATAAGATCGTGGATTGGAACCGACTAACCGATGACGGCTCCACCTACAGCGCCACTAAGGTGTATTTCTTCCCGAATAACTTCCGTTCCATTGACAACCTATGGTATAAAGAAGAACCGAATGTCGAGCATTCTTTTATCGCATCTATTCTTGAGATAAACGGATCCAGCGTTACGGTGCAGCCGGTTGAGAACAATGCTATCCTAATGAGTTCTGATAAGGTGTCCTTTGGAACTGCGAACCTTGAAAAGATAGATGTCGAGGTTGGTAGTGTTGTAAAAGTCATCTATACAGGCGGCGTGATGGAATCTTATCCGGCAAAGGTTAATGCGAAGAGCTGGTCATTGTCAGATGATTTACGCCACATGGAATATACCGAGCAATGGTTGGATAAAGAAACAGCCGAAAAATGCGATAACAACATCTTTGACCATATTACGATCACCAAGATATACTCTAACTGTTTCTTTGCAAGAACGGTCATTCCAATGCCTTATGAGATTAAGCTAAATGGCACTTTGTCGGATGAATGGTGCGTAGGCGACCAGATTACCGCAACCTATACTAATGTCTATTATGATGATGAAAACAAGCGTGTAGAAGTCGATTTTACCTCAGTCGAAGCAAGTGATTGGCAGCCGGATCCAAATGCTGCATATAAGCCGGTTATTTACCTCTACCCCGAGAAAGAAACCGAGGTTACAGTTGATCTTGACTTGAACGGCAAGCTAACCTGCACCTATCCCTCCTATAAGAACGGCTGGACAGTAATGGCAGCACCGGACGGCACGCTGACTGATGTAAACGGACAGACCTATAATTATCTCTATTGGGAAGGCGAAACCTACGCCCGATATGACCTGTCTAAAGGCTTCTGTGTTAAGGGCGAAGATACTGCAGCATTCTTTGAGGGTGCGCTTGAACAGCTCGGCCTTACCCGACGTGAAGCCAATGAGTTTATCGTATATTGGCTGCCGCTGATGGAACAGAATCTGTACAACATCATCTCATTCCAGACTGACATCTACACCGACAATGCGAAGCTCATGGTGGATCCAGCACCTGACACTTTGATTCGCGTGTTTATGGCTTGGCAGTCTGCAGATGAATATGTAGAACTGGAAAAGCAAGATCTGACCGCACCCGATCGCACCGGATTTACTGTTGTTGAATGGGGCGGCACCGAGATAAAGTAAGGCGGTGGTTGTATGAAGATGAAGAAGCTACTTCTCGTATCCTTTCCGATTATAGCATTCGTATTAGAACTACTTCCTTACGGCGTTGTACTGAACTTTGCGAACCCTGAAGGCGAGCCTTGGCGTAGGACGTATTCCTATTTCAGTCTGACACCATTTGGATATGCAAACTTTGGTCCTTTCATTACTGCCATACTGACCTGCGCCCTGCTTGCATTGGCAGTCATCTATCTGTTCAAACCACGCAAGGGACTGAAAACGGCTATCCTGAATGTATCCGGCTTTGCAACCGTAGCATCCCTTATGCCGTTGATGTTCGGTTTTGATTACATCACGGTGATTGGCGTGATCATTACTTTGCTTCTGGCAGGAACATTTGGAACCTGCTTTATCAAGGAAAAATAGTTGCGTATATTTGCTAAAGGCGTCGCATCGGCGGCGCCTTTTACTTTTCTGTGAACTTATGCAGTAACTATTGACAAACAGATCCTATTATAAATGCGAGCCATTTAGCTCCGTAGGTATCAATTGCGAATCCGTAGTATAAAGATGAGGCAGAAAGGATGGTGAACAGTTTGGACGATAGTAAAATAATTGAGTTGTTCTATGAGCACTCGGAGCAGGCAATCATTGAACTATCGAATAAGTACGGCACTGTATGCACAAGAGTAACGAAAGGTGTCGCTTCGGCGGCACCTTTCAAATACGGGTAGAAAAAGTCACAAATAAATGATATAATAAAGAAAAACTTCGAAAGGAACGCCTATGGGAAAGCAGCACAACAGAAGAATATTCGCAGGGTTCTACAAGCGGTATGACGGCAAATTCATCTACGTTGTCGCTGTCGTCCCTGATGTAGACACCGGAGAACAAGTGGTCATCTTTCACGAAGGGATCGACGCCTGTGAGTGCAAATACTACTCCATGACCAAGCAGTCATTCTGCGAGATGGTGGAGGTGGACGGCGAATGGGTAGATAAGTTCATCCGTCAACCGCAGGTCAGAATCACGGATACGCACATTCAGAATCTCATCGACGGCGGCTTTAACGGCCCCGTCCGAAAGAAACAACCGGTGGACGAGGAATTGCTCGCATACGAGTCGCGCTCCTATCGCCGCGCGGAAACCTATACCGACTATGCAAAAGATCTCTGCACAAATTACAAAATCGATCTGCGAAGATACAATTTGTGCGTGACACAAAAGCGGTATATCGGCGTAGACGGTAAATCCGATTTCGATATACTGAAAGAGGATCTGAAATTCCTAAATGACTGTCTCAAAACCGTTCTCAAAAGCTACGGTACATATTTCAAAGAACGGTACGTTGACGGACTATCTGTCCGCAAGTATGCCGAGGCACACAATATGAACCGTGGCAGCGTGGATCACCTCAACCGGAAATTTATTACGGAGCTTGCCGCTGCTCTCAAAGCGCGGGACGAAGCGGACGGCGTGTGCCGACTGCATAAAAGAAAATAAGTTAATATCTCATACAGACACTTGCTTATCCAAAGCAGGTGTCTTTTTTATGCCCAAATGCCTATGACAGAATTATGTCAAAACCAATTGAATTCCCAAATACGGGATGAGAGGATAAATTTTGCCGACATCTAATATTTTCGCACTTCCCAACGGCTATATGGTGAGAGAAATATATTTTCTTTTTCCGCCGTTATGACGGAACTGTGTCAGTCGGGAGTTGGATCGGCTTGAAAAGTGAAGGGATGAATTTTCTTCTCCCTCCGCCCTTGTGACACGTTTATGTCAGTTGGGAGTTGAATTCCCATGGAAAAGTGAAAGGTACTTTTTCTCTCCTCTGCCGTTACTATGACAATTTTATTTCACACGGATAATCGTTTCCTTTGGACGAGTGAGAGGATGTCTTCTTAAACACAACTGAATAACCTGCCGACAGGATATGCGGCGGTGGACTTTGCGATGACAGCGATCCGAAGGATCGTGCCGTAGGAGAAAGGCGCAGACGATGCGCCCTCAAAAGAGGACACGGCGAGCAAGGCACAAACACCGATGCGAAACACGGTCAGAGTGAGCGTAGGAACGATGTCGGGTGTACAGGTAAAAACTGCGGAGAGCGAGGAAGGACTATGAACTTTCTCTCGTAGGACAAAAGCCGTGATCTGCAAAACTAAAAACGAATTTTTATGAAAGGTGGGATGGCTATGATTGTGCCAAACGAAACAGACCAACACAACACAGAAAGGAAAAAAATAATGAAAAAAGATGAACTGAAGCTACTCAAAATGTCGGACATCCAAGTGCGGGAAGTGGATTGGCTGTGGTATCCGTATATTCCCTTCGGTAAGCTGACGATCATACACGGCGATCCGGGAGAAGGCAAAACAACCTTCGCGCTCCGCCTTGCCGCCGCCTGCTCCACCGGAACGCCTCTGCCGAATATGGATACCATTGCACCCATAACGGTGATCTATCAATCGGCAGAGGACGGTCTCGACGATACCATCAAGCCTCGTCTCATAGAAGCAGGCGCAGACCAGGAACGCATCATCAATATTTGCGAGGAAGAAAAATCTCTGCATATGTTGGACGAAAGAATTGAAAAAGCCATCGTGCAGTGCGGTGCCAAGATGCTTATCCTCGATCCGATGCAGGGATACCTTGGAGAGCGTGTGGATATGAACCGTGCCAACGAGGTGCGGACGATTATGAAATCCATCGGGCAGGTCGCACAGCGGACAGGCTGTGCCGTTGTCCTTGTAGGACACCTCAACAAAGCCGCCGGTATGAGCAGTGCCTACCGTGGACTCGGATCTATTGACTTCCGCGCCTCTGCAAGAAGCGTTCTCGTGGTGGGCAGACTGCGGAGCAACAAAAATGTCCGTGTCATCGTTCACGACAAATCTTCTCTTGCTCCCGAAGGTAAGTCCCTCGCCTTCAATCTCGGTAACGAAGAAGGCTTTTATTGGCTCGACGGTTATGAAAATATTTCTCCCGAAGAATTGCTGTCCGGCTATGGCAACACGGAAGAAACAAAAACGATGCAGGCAGAGGAACTGATCCGTGCTATGCTGGATGGCGGCGAAGAACTGCCCTGCGGTGAAATCTTTGCGGCGGCAAAGAGAAAGCAGATCTCACAGCGCACCGTCAACGAAGCAAAGAAAAATATCAAGGGCATCATCACCCGAAAGGTAGGCGTAAAGTGGATGTGGTCTATCCCGGGTGAAGATTGCAACATTGCAGAGGTGTCCTATGAAAAGGAATAGAAAACGCAGCTCTGCATGGTTCCCATGGGAGTCCCTTGCATTGTTGCATTGTTCTTTTTGCCAAGACAACGGATGCAAAAGACTGAGCGCGGGAGCGAGAACGAAGGGCGCAGAACACCGGCCTTTGAGCCACACAAACGCCCTGTGTGCCGTTTTTATCGCAGGGACGGGTAAACACCCCACCGAGCAAATATTTCCCTCTTTCTGCCGTTGTTTCGGAAATACGGAGAAGGCGAGGGCTACGCTTTTGTACTCTCTCTTTGGAGAGAGTGCGAGCATCGCATTCGACTGGTCGCGGAACGCCCGCGCCCTGCCTTCTGCTACTCGGCGGGCAGAAGCCCTGCACCCACTTCTTACCTTCTTTGAAAAGAAGGTAAGCCAAGAAACTTTAGAACAGAAAGGAGCATCTATTTTTGAAAAACAAGAAGATGAGTATACGCATCAGCGAGGAAAACCTCGCCGCCATACACCGCAAGGCAGAGCAAGCGGATATGACCTTCACAGACTACGTGACAAAAGCCTGCCTCGGCAAACAGATCGTTGTCATAGACGGTCTTGACGATGTGCTCCGTCAGCAGAAAGCCATCGGGCGCAACCTCAATCAGCTCACGATGCTCTGCAATATGGGGAGAGTGAGTGTGGCAAGCCTTGCGGGAATGAAAGAGCAGTACGCAGAGATCAGCGCGGCTCTGACGGAACTTCTGGAGCGAAAGCGGTGGTCGGATGGCAACGGTTAATATCATGAAAAACAAGCGCACACAGTCAAGAGCAGGGCTTGCATTCATCCTCTCTTACTGTAAGCGCGACAGCAAAACAATACACGAAGGCAAAAAACTTGTGTCGGGTGTCAACTGTGTTCCCGAATCCACTTACCACGAATTCATGAATACGAAAATGCAATACGGAAAGACGGACGGCAGAATGTTCTATCATTTCACGCAATCCTTCCACCCCGATGAGAAGCTGACACCCGAAACTGCTCATGAGATTGCGCTGAAATTTGCACAGCAGATGTTCCCCGGCTTCGAGGTTCTCGTTGCCACCCATACCGATAAGGCACACATTCATTCACACTTTGTTGTCAACAGCGTGAGCTGTGATACCGGATATAAATATCATTCGGACAGCGATAACATCCAACGCCTGCGAGATGCCTCGGACAAGCTGTGTATGGAATACGGCCTGTCGGTGGTCACTCCGAAGGATAAGTCTCAAAAGGTGAAGCAGATGTCCGCAAGGGAATATCACTCTGCCGAGCGCGGTGAAAGCTGGAAGATGCAGCTAATCGTTACGATTGAGGACGCTATGGCAATCGCAAGATCGAGAGAACACTTTATACGCTTAATGGAAGCCGAGGGCTATGAAGTGAAGTGGACTCGTGACAGAAAGAGCATCACCTACACGACACCCGACGGAAAACGGTGCAGGGATAACAAACTGTACGAAGAAAAATTTTTGAAGGAGAATATGGAATATGAGTTCAGAATACGGCGAGAAATCGAGAGAGGATTTGAAGGGTACGGCGAGAGCGCAGATCAAGAAAGCGGAAACCTCCGTCCCCTGTACGGCGATCATGGATGTGAACTGGAAGGCGTTGATCGCGGCGATGAATACGCAGGTAGATATGCTTTCGGAGATACAGGATTCGCTGACCAAGCTGACAACGAAAGGGGAACTCACCTCGTATATGGATCAGCAGATCGGGATACTGACCGAGTACGCCGAGAGCAGTCGGGAGCAGATCGAACAGTTCACGGAGATGATGGAGCAGACGGTGACGGCATATACCGAACGGATGAGTACGGCAGCCGAGAATTTATCCTCACAGGTTGGGAAAACGAGCGAGCAATTCTCACAGAGTCTCTCTTCGGAGCAGGAAACGGTGAGAGCGTTTACGAAGCGGAGTATTTGGATCTCGCTGATTCCGACAGCGGTGCTGATCGCCTGGGAATTGATTCGGCATATCTTTTTGCTGACTTAACGAATATCATCGACGAGGATGCACCCGTGGAGGATTGCACTACAATGCATCAGCCACGCAGACAAAAGAAGAATACCGGCCCCGTGATGGGTGGTATGTAAAACAATAATGCAACAGCCGATAGCGGCGGAAAGGAGTTCAATGAACGAATACAAAGAATATCTTGAAACAGGAATGCTCGGCAGCTACAGACCGGAAAGCGCCATCGTTAAAAAATCCGACAGCGGTGCAGCGTTCGCTGTCTTCCGTGATTCAACCTACACGCTCGATGACGATACCTGCACCCGTGAGCGTGAGATGCTGATCAAGGGAAAACGGTTTATCATTTCCTCTGTCTTTCCCGTGAAGGCGAAAGCAACGGCTACGGACAGAATGCTGGCTCTCATAGACGCAGACCTCCAAAAAGATGCTAAAAGTTTTTGAATTTTTCCGATTCTGAATGGACTTCCGGCAAGGGATACGGTATACTGTGTGGTACCGTATCGGCTTGCCCTGCATAAAAGGAGGATGCAAAATGACAAGCCAAAAATATACAATACTCTACGGTAGATTAAGTCAGGACGACGGCAAGAATGCCGAGTCCAACAGCATAACCAATCAGCGACTCATGCTCGAAAAATATGCCCGTGATAATGGATTCGATAACGTCCTGTTCCTTGCGGACGACGGTTATACGGGAACAAACTTCGAGCGTCCCTCGTGGAAACAGATCGAAGATATGATCAAGCTCGGTGAGGTGGAAACACTGATCGTCAAGGATCTCAGCCGCCTCGGCAGAGAGTATCTGCAGGTGGGCTATTACCTTGAGCTGTTCTTTCCGAACATGGGCGTGCGGTTCATAGCGGTCAACGACGGTGTCGATTCGCTGGTCGAGGGGAGCAACGATTTCAGTCCGATACGCAACTGGGCAAACGAGCTTCACGCAAAGGATTCCAGCAAGAAGGTTCGTGCGGTGAAGAAGCTGCAGGCAGAACGGGGAGAGCGGCTCGGCGGACGGCCTCCCTACGGCTACAAAAAGGCGGACAGAGAGAGCAAGGAGCTCGTCCCCGACGACGAAGCCGCGGCGGTGGTACAAAGAATCTTCTCTCTGTGCGCCTCCGGCAAAGGTCCCAATCAGATCGCCCGGATTCTTCGAGAGGAAAAGGTGCTGACGCCAAGCAATTATTATTACCGAAATCACGAAAAGAGCCATGCCAAGCTGGATCTCACCCGCCCCTATGCGTGGAGCAGCAGCACCGTCACGGGAATCCTTGACAACAAGGTCTATCTCGGGCACACCGTGGGACTGCGCACCACAACGATATCCTACAAGAACAAAACGACGGTGCACCGCCCCGAAAGCGAATGCGCCGTTGTGGAGAACACGCACCTCGCGCTGATCAGGAAAGAGCAATGGGATATCGTGCAGGAGGTGCGCACTCACAAAAAGCGTACGCCGAAGCACATGGACGAGCCGAATCTCTTTTCGGGACTTGCCTACTGTGCCGACTGCAAACGGTCGATGGTGCTGCACCGGGCAAGCAGTATGAAAAAGTCCGACTACAATTTCAAGTGCTACACCTACGGCAAGCGCGGCAGGAGCGAATGCACGCCCCACCACATCCGGGAGGAGGAGCTGTACGCCGTCGTACTGGACGATCTGCGGCGGG
>ERZ779888.1475-NODE-1475-length-23071-cov-5.260514_pt1 | contig 23071 bp, 21 predicted proteins | sample MGYA00511245_ERZ779888 | MGnify/ENA primary metagenome ERZ779888 (study PRJEB29588, sample SAMEA2155255) | human gut metagenome | biome: human gut; feature: human-associated habitat; material: faeces | place: Denmark | collected 2008/2010 ...
CAAGACTGAAGGAGCTTGTTGAGCAGATTGCGGAAGAATACCAGTTTGAGGTCATTGAGATGGAAATCATGCCAGACCATGTCCAGCTTCTTTTAGAAGTTGACCCGAAATTGGGTATCCATAAAGCAGTCAAAACCATCAAGGGCAAGACATCGCGGATACTTCGGCAGGAGTTTCACTTCTTGACAACTAAGCTGCCGACGCTCTGGACTAATTCCTATTTCGTCTCGACAGTCGGCGGTGCTCCGTTGGAGATTGTTAAAGAGTACATCGAAAGCCAGAAAACATCGCAAAGGAAGTGAGGATATGGAAACGTACACGCTCGGATACAAGTTCTGCATCTATCCGAACAAGACGCAGGCTAGTCTCATCCAACGGACGCTCGGCTGCGCCCGCTTCGTGTACAACCATTTTCTCGCCGTCCGCCGTGACGAGTGGCAGGCGAACCATAAGTCCGTGACCTATGTTCAGACGAGCCGGCTGCTCACCGATCTCAAGAAACAGGAGGAGACGGCGTGGCTGAAGGAAGTCGATTCGATGGCACTTCAGGAGTCCCTGCGGAACCTTGACCGTGCCTATTCGAACTTTTTCAAACTCCATGCCGGATACCCGCACTTCAAGTCGAAGCATGCACACAGCCAGTCCTACCGGACACGCAGCCAAGGGAACGGGATCCGTATCCTTGCGTACAAAACGGAGCTGCACAGCGGCGAACTGCTGAAAGTGGATACGTTCTACCCGTCAAGCCAGATCTGCCACGTATGCGGTTATCGGGGCGGCATCACGAAGAATCTCGGCGTGCGCGAATGGGAGTGCCCGCAATGCGGGGCGCACCATGACCGCGACACCAATGCCGCAAAGAATATCCTGCGGCACACTCTGGAAGAGAAAACGAAAACAGCATGAATAAACTCAGTACCGTGGGGCACACGGAAATTCACGCTTGGGGAAATCGTGTAAGACGCCAATTCTTCGGAGGCGGTACGGTGGTTGTTGACCCCAGAATCCCCCGGTTTCAGCCGTGGGGAGTGTCAAGTGACTCGTCAGGGTAAGGCAGACCCTTACCCGCTCTCATTTGCCGATGATGCTGTACTGGCACCGCAGAAAAGCCTCACCGAGGCCGTCCATGCGGTAAATCCAGACATTCGTTTCTTCGCTCAAATCAGTCATGCCGGCGTCAATACCTCCCCGCACATTACTGGTGAAGAACTCGTGTCAGCCAGTGCCTTATCGGCTGGCGAAGGTACGAGCCGGCCGCTGTCGGTGGCAGAAATCCGGCAGATTGAAACGCTGTTTGCCGCGGCAGACTGTCGGCCAGGATTTTCCCGTAGCTGTCAGGCTCGGCGGCTGCGATTATATGCCAAGCGGCAGTTCACTTGCAGACGCCGCTGCGGCAGGAAAACTTCTGGAACGTGCCGGCATCGACCTCTTGGACCTTTCCGGAGGCCTGCATGTCTACCAGCGTCCAGGTCACAATGAGCCTGGCTGGTTCGCCGATATGAGCGAAGCTGTCAAGGCCCAGGTAAATATCCCCGTTATCCTCACAGGAGGCGTGCGGATTCCCTCGCAGGCAGAAGCGCTGCTCGAGGCAGGAGCCGCCGACCTCATCGGCGTAGGCCGCGCCATGCTGCGCAACCCAAACTGGGGCGCAGAACCATACGGATAAACGATCCCAAAATCAAGATCTCTACTTACTTACGATAATTTATTTTTATCGGAAGTAAACCTCATAATACATTATATACATCAAACACATCATAATTTTCTCTTCCCATCAAAAACACCGCTGAAAAAGTCCAGTACTAGACTTTTTCAGCGGTGTTTTTTTTGAGAGAAATATTCGGCTCCTGAAATTATACAACGCCTATGCCGTCACGGCCTGACGAATTTTATTTGCCCCAGACTGTTTCCGCGATATCTTTGACAAGGGCGAGCTTGGCCCACTGTTCCGCTTCGGTCAGCTTGTTGCCGATTTCGCAGGAGGCGAAGCCGCACTGCGGGCTCAGGTAGAGGTCTTCAAGCGGCACGTATTTTGCTGCTTCGTGGATGCGCGCAATGACGGCGTTTTTATCTTCGAGCTCCGGACGTTTTGTGGTGATTAAGCCAAGCACGACTTTTTTGCCCGGCGTGACTTCTTTGAGACATTCGAAGCTGCCGGAACGCTCGTCGTCGAATTCCAGATAATACGCATGGACGTTTTCTTTGGCAAAGATGTACGGAGCGACGCGGTCGTACGGGCCGCTGGCCGCGTAAGCCGAATGGTAGTTGCCGCGGCAGATATGCGTGTTGACCACGAGGTCCTTTGGCAGGTCCTGCAGCGCGAGATTGTTGACGCGCAGATAACGGTTGGCTTCGCTCTCGACCGTCACGCCCGGCTCAATATGCGTCTGCCAGTAGCCGTCGTCGACAATCATGCCCCACGTACAGTCATCAAGCTGGATATTGCGGCAGCCAGCGGCGTAGAGCTCAAGGAAGACCGTGTGATACGCCGCAGCCAAATCCTTGATGAGCTCTTCTTCCTCTGGATAGAACTTGCGTGTTGTCTTGCCATTATCACCGCGGAAGAGTTCTGCCAGCGTCTGTGCCGGTGCCGGCAGCGTCTGCTTAGCAATTGTATTTTCGTCCTCAAACTGCTTGACGAACTTGAAATGCTCGACAAACGGATGGTTGTGCCCGCCAATTTTGCCAGTCACTGCGCAGGAACCATGTGTCGTCTCTTCGCCGTGGAAGTAATAGCCATGGTCGAGCTCGATATGCTCAATGCCCTCAAGCCCCCACATAAAATCAAGATGCCAGTAGCTGCGGCGGAATTCGCCGTCCGTAATCACATGGTAACCGGCCTTTTTCTGCTTTGCGACAAGTTCGCGGATACCGTCATCTTCAACGGCCTTAAGCTCGTCTGCCGAGATCTTCTCCTCGGCAAACTGCTGACGTGCCTCTTTGAGTTTAGCCGGACGCAGGAAGCTGCCGACATAGTCGAAACGGAATGGTGTAGAAAGATGCTTGCTCATGATATTTTCCTCCTGAAACGCTTTGTTTGTCGTCATACGTTTTGTGGTCCGATCGGTTGATGTCTCTACTTTACCAAAAAAATGTTCGATTGGAAAATACAAAAAAATCACCGTTGGCCATAGATTCAGCCTATGGCCAACGGTGATTTGTGCTAAGCAAAAAGTCCAGCACTAGACTTTTTCTACGTTGTCTTTCATTTTACCAAGACCAATTTATGCCGGCGTTGAACTGCCATTTCTTGTTGAAATCGCTGGCAAAGCTCTTTTCGACATCGGCATAGAAGTTTGTATGCTCATTGACTTTTATATTGCTGGCAAGGCCTAATTCAAACCAGGTGTCGCCGTAGGAGTATTTGCCATCAAGATGTTCTGCATCATCCATTGCATTCACACGGTCCATGGTGTAGTTTCGGTCCCCGCCGAATTCATGAAGCACCGATGCTTTCATGTAGAAAACGTACGGCATCTTGTTGTTCGGATTCTTTTTGCCGAAGACAAAACCGACCCTGCCAATCGTGGAATTGAAGCTGTTTTCAAAAACATGCGTTCCTCTGCTGCTCGTATAAGAATTGCTGTTCAAATGTCCCATAACCAACTGCAGCTGCGGCTCTACGAAGTAGCCCTTGTCGCCAAGTTCTACCTTGCGGCCGTACTCCAGCGACAGGCTCCGCTCCTTGGCCCGATAGTCTGCCCGGTCTGGGTACTCGCCAAAGGTATAGATTACGGCATCGTTTCTGCCCAATTTTGCGACTACATCCGTATAATCGCCATGGTCTCCAAGCCATGTAGCATAAGCAGCTCCTGCCAGCGTGTGATTCATGCCATTGCCTTTCTCATATTCAGGCGAAGCAACGCCGCGCTCTATGAGCAGACCGTACGCACTCTTTCGGTTTGGCATCGTATCTAAACCAACTTGGAAGAAATTGTACTTGCTATCATAGCCATGGCCAGCAAAACGGCCACTGCGGTTTCTTGCCCAGACATCATATGTATCATCGCTGCGATTGCGGCAACGAAGGTCGCCAAGGCGCTGGCGCAGGGTATCGATGGACATGCGGTAGAGACCATAGTTGTTGTCGCCGCCTTCAATTAGAGGCATTGTATCCGCATTGGGGGCTCTTTTTATCGATGCCAGATACCATTGATCCGGTGTCCCGACTACATTGCCATTGGCATCCGTAAAAGTACTGCCTCTTTCAATGGTAGGGGTGAGTTCCCATAGCCCGCCAGTATTAAGGCTTTTGCCGCTAAAGGCTGCCTTTTGGCTCTTATCTGTCACCATGAGGAGATGCTTTGCCCCCATGACCGGATTGCCGCTGACCAGGCTCTTGTCATATACAGAAATAAGACCGTTGGAGTCTGCCGCCGCACTGTCAATTGTCATCTTGTCGCCATCGGTTTCACTGGCAAGATCCGTCTTCATATAGAAAACACCGTCATTGCCATTGAAATTGCCAACGCTCAAAGTCTGGTAATTATCCTTGTTATAGGCCATATCGACGGTGGCACCGCTGTTTACCGAAAGATTAGTCACAGCGCTATCTTTGGTCATGTTCCAGAGCGAACCATTTGACATTTCAATATTCGTCGTGCCATTCACTATCTTAGACATGCCAGTCAGAGCGGAATCGCTCGTATCCATGGCCAAATCCATAGTGCCATTGTCCCTGGAATAAAGGTCGCCATTAATGCGTTTGCGTCCTGCGCCCGTAATGTCGACCAGAGAGCCATCATCCCCGCTGATAACCGCATAAGAAGTACCGTCGTCATCGACCGAAGGCGTGATTTCCGCAGCGCCCATAAATTTCGTATGAGCTCCGTGCTGGTTGTATACGCCAAACGCATTCTTGCTGCCATAGGGAATGACCACAGCATGATCCCCGACAGTCACTGTGCTGTTGCTGCCTATGGCAGAAATGCCCGTTGCTGTTGTGCCATCGACAGCGATAGCTGCATTTTTGCCGATAGTCGTATCAGCGTAACCGTTCCCATCGCCGTTATAAATACCATAGGCCGTTCCGTTGCCGGTGACATTGACTGTCAGATTATCTCCCACGGTCGTACTGCCTTCATGGGAGGCATCATTGCCGATGGTACTGAGGCCGAAGGAATTTGTATATCCCTTAGCATTTACTGTGACTGCTAAATTGTCGTTAGCTTCCAGAACTCCAGGGGCATTGTCAGAGCCATAAGCTGTGGAATTAGTCTGATCCGTATCCCCCAATACCGAGATGGAAACGTTATTGCCTAAGGTTGTCTTCTTAGCGTCCTTGCCTTTATAATCAGCAATGTATTGATTGCTGCCGGGCTGAACGTCTTCCACGTCCGCTGTTGGCGTTAAGACTGTATTATCAAATTGAGTGTAAACTTTTATTCATTAGATACGACTTTTTCATGTGAAAAGGCTTACTATCCTGCCTACTCTTTTTCTCCTGTTCTGCTCTCTGAATGTCAATCATCTTCATCCCACGCATTGATGATCACGGGCTCTTTTTCGAGCAGGGCCAGCTGCTCTGGCGTGAAATGCTTCCGATCGATGACGGCTTCGTAGACGTATTCCTTGAAATAGCTCTCGGAGCAGACGAAATAGCCCTTGTCGCCGACTTCCTCGCCCCACGAGTTCTCAATCTTCCAGCGGTCGGGCCTGCCTGCGGCGTCAAAGTGGACGCCGGTCAGCAGCATGGCATGGTTGGCAGAACTGCTGTTGTATTCGAGGCGTTTGCCTTTAGGCATAGCCGTGGAAAAGTCGCCGAGCAGGGCTTCGTATTTGACACTGTCGGGGTCCCAGACGCCTTCTTTGCGTGCGCCGAATGCACCGGCATCACAGGCAAACCAGATAGCCTGACCGGCTTTGAGCTGTTTGACGCAGAGTTCTTCAAGGGCTTCCTGCGTGAGGTTCAGGGCTTTCATATCGCGGCCCGTCATGTTCTCAACGGCATGGAACTGAATCGGCGTATCGAGCGGCTTGTCAAACGTCGGCTCATTGATGATGGGCGTATAATCGCGCAGGGAGACATCGACGTATTTCTGGTAGAATGCTTTTGGCATCAGGCCGCGGTCCTCATGGTAATTGCCGTCCTTATCGCGGTAGGCAAAGTCAAACTTCGTTACGGGCTGGCCAAAAGCAATGCACTGGGCCTTATAAACTTCGGCCATCATCTGCTGCTTACGCGCGTACGGGTCCTTCCCTGCTTTGACGAGCTCGCGCAGCTCCATGGCATCCCTGCGCAGCAGGCGGTTGATGGCCGCGACAAAGCGCGCCGTGTGCTCCGACTGGTACGTCTCCGGCTGGACCTGCTTCGGCACGACGCCGTATTTTTCGATGATGTCCACGGCTTCCGACCAGTAGCCGCCATCCGTCATGCCGCGCAGCACGTACTGCATGAGCTGGCCTTTGACCGGCTCGTCTGCATGCTCAATGACCATCTCGAGGAAGTTGTTGGCCTTTTCGAGCTTGTCATAAAACGACAGATAGTTCTGTGACAGCTCAAAATGCTCGAGACTGCATTTCTCGGCCACCTTTTCCCTCAGGATGTTGAGGGCCGCGAACAGCCAGCAGCGGCCAGACTTCTGCTGAGCCGTGATGCCGTGCGTCTTGACTTCGACAGAGAACGCGCCTTTGAGCTTTGCTCCCGCCTCAGGCACATAGGCAAGGTCGGCCATATCGGTCTTGGCAAGAGCCGCATGCAGGACCTGCGCCGATTTGTCGGCTTCATAGTCCGACTGGAACTGCTGCAGTAAATCTTCCGTAATATCTTTCATAAAAGTCACCTCATTGGTTATCGCTGGTTGTTGTCGAGAAAAGTCAGCCTGCATAATGGCGGATGATGCGCGTAACGGCGCCAAGATAAGCCCGTCCGAAAAGATGCAGGTGATTGAGCAGATGATAGAGATTGTAAAGGTCAAGGCGTTCGCCAAAGCCCGACTCAAGCGGTGCTGCCTCATTGTAGGCATCGTAAAACGCCGGCTCAAAGCCGCCGAACAGTCTCGTCAGCGCAATATCGAATTCGCGGTTGCCGACGCAGACGGCTGGGTCAATGAGCACAGCCTCGCCTTCGCTGCCGAGCATGACATTGCCGCACCAGAGGTCGCCGTGCAGCAGTGACGGATACGCCGGCTCAACGAAATAATCCTCGAGATGGTCGAGCAGATGGCGTGCTCTGCGGCGGTCGTCCTCGCTGAAATACGAACGCGTGAGCTGCAGTCTTGGCAGCAGCCGCTGCGTGCGGAAAAAGTCAACCCAGCTGTCATTGACCTGATTCTTCTGGCGTATCGAGCCGCTGTAATTGTTCTCATAAAAGCCGAAGCGTTTTCCCTTCGTCCATGCCGCGGTATCAGCCTGATGCATTTTTGCAAGCATATGGCCGAGGTTTTCCCAATAGTCGCGGCGCGGACGCGACGGGCGTACATACGTCATGAGCAGAAACGACGTGCTGTCGGCATTTTTGCCATGTGCGAGCACCTCCGGTGTACGTGCGCCGGCTTCGTGCATAGCCTTGAGCCCATCGGCTTCGACTGTGAAGAAGTCATCGGCCACACCGCCATGGCTCTTCATGAATAAATCCCGTCCATCGTTCAGGACAAGATGATATGCATCGTTAATATCACCGCCGGAAACCGGCCCTTGGGCAGCAATCTCCGCCTGACTGCCAAACAGCCGTTTGAGACAGGTCTGCAAATCTTCCTGCATATGAATTCCACCTTACTGAATCTAGAAATTTCTTTGTCTTAATTTTATCACGTATTGATGCCAAATGCTAAAAAACAAAGCAGGCCCTGCCCGAGAACTTTCTCTCAGACAAGACCTGCCTGCCAATGTTCTATTTTATTTGCGCGGATGTTTCTTGTCCCGATACATCGCGCGTTCGGCTTCGGTGATGATGTCTCCACGCCTTCGGCCAGTGTATGGACGCCGAGGTCATTGGCCATGCGCACGAGCGAACGCTGATTCTCCATCTGGAAACGAAGGAGTTTGGCCACCTGTTCAAGGTAACCGAATGGTCATCAAGCAGCGTCTGGAATTTCTTCTCTATCGCCACAAGCTTTTTCTCCCAATCCTTTCTGGGGGCCAGCACGGCGAAGTTATCCGCAGACAGATGTGCCATCAATGCATTTGGTCAGCTGACGCAGCAGGGCATCGCCGGCCGATATGCCATGGTTGGTGTTATAAAGCTTGAAATTCGTCAGATTGATATAGACCGGGGCACGTGCGGTCAGTGCATTCGTTTTTTTATCCTGCGCCGCAGCTATAAGGGCTTTTTTATAGAATGAATGACGTCAAGCCCGGTTACTGCATCGGTCTCCCGTGCCTCTTCCCTCGTGCGGCTCTGAATGAAGTGAATCGTCCATACCCTGCCTAAACGGGGCAGCTCTCGTGGAGAAAGCAGCCCCTCCAGACGGCGGAAGTGACCTTCTTTTGTCCGCATCGAAAAATGATAAATCCACGAACCATCAGGGTCAATCTCGCCGCTCTCATCACGGCGCTGATATACTTCCTGCAGCGGCACGTATTCATCTGAATTCATTATGCCGCGGTAAAGACCGCCGGTGAAGTCCAAAAGCTCCTGCTTCGATGCACATTGATAAAAGCGGCAAATCCCCTGATTCACCGCCAGTATCTTTTCTTCTGCATCCATCGAAATCAGGACCACCCCGCCGGGGAAGTAATCCATGTCCCTGCACTCTGGCATATTCTGCCGATTCGTTTCCGTGTTTACTGTATTTGCTTTATTTCTACCTGTTGTATCGTTCCTAGCGTTTTCCTTTGCCATAGCGACCATCCTAAACTATTTCACTATCCTTCTGCCGTGACATTAACGGTAAACTTACTTCTTTCCATTTTATAACGATTTGTTTCACCTGGAAACACAGGTCAAAAAGTCCAGTACTAGACTTTTTCCTGCTTCACGTCATCCAAGAATTTCTGCAGGGATTTCGTATCGCTGTGCAGCATTTTTTCCGTCAGGCGCTGTAGCGACTCAAATTCGCCGCGCTTGAGCTTCGTATTGACAAGGGTATCCGTCATGGCTTTCAGATAATTGGTCACGATGCCCTTCTGATGACACTTTTTGAGGGATTCTTCATATTCATGCACAAGGATATCGTAGTCGTGATTCGTCACATGGCGGTATTCGTACGTGGCCGACTGCTTCGAGTCCTCAGCGATGGCGTTCATGGCCTTTAAGGCATTGTTGAAATCCTTGTTGTAGAGTTTCTGACTCAGACTGTCAACGCGCTGGTTGAAGGCTTTCATCGCGTCTTCGAAATTGCGCACACTGTAGTTGAAGCGGCTGATGACACGCGACTCGGAGAAAAGTCCGTGCTCGCCGTCGCGCAGACTTTCCGTAAGTTCCTTGACTTTCTCGATGTTGCTTTTCAGTTCTGCCAACGATTGGCCGTAAGCCTCGAATGTCGCCGCCGCGTCTGTTTCCTTGAGGTCTTGGTCGAGACTGGCGACATATTCATTGAGACGGCGGATGTATTTCTCGATTTCCTCGATCCCCTTCTGATAGCCAATGACGGACTCACAGATATGGGCAAGGTCTTCTTTGGTATTTCGTGGTTCGTTATTCAGGGATTCAGATGACATTTTTGTCGTCCTCACTTTCTGTTTCGTTTAACTTTGCCATGACCTGCAGCTCCGTATCCCCTGCCGCAGTATCCTGACGAACTGTTGGTTCCGGCAGAGGCCATTCGGCCACGGCTCTCTGGACCGCAGCCTGCGTTTTTTGGAGACGCTGCTCCTCTATCTCGCGCCAGCGGGTAAAAGACTGCTGCAGGCACGGATAAGTCTGCAGGGCTTCGAACAGAGCTTCATAAAAATAGCGCTGTTTCGCTTCACCGTATTTATAGCGCCAAGCTTCTTTGGCCTGCGCGATGAGGTCTTCGCTGCCCCTGCCTGTCAGGCAGTACGCCGCGAGGAATTCCCTGCCGGCGATGTCAGGGCGCGTCAAGAGCGTTTCGGCGGCATTTTGGCGCGTGCGGCCGCGGTTCGACCAGTCGGGCGCGAGGCTCACATAGGCCCGCATGGCCGCTTCGTAGTCGCCATGACTTTCCGCGACACGGCCGCGGCAGTAGGCAGTCATGTTTTCATCCCTGCCTTCGGATGCATAAATGCTCAGGGCCAGCTCGTACTGACCAAAGTTCAGGGCATTTTCGGCCGTCTCGTGGCGGTTCTCGGCCGTATTCTCATGGATGTTCTGGTAGAGATAACCAAGCCAGGTCATTTCGCCGTAGTCGGCCTTGCCCAAGAGGTCGTCGGCGTAGTCAATCAGCCCTTCAATTGCGGCGTCTTCGAGGAATTCGTAAAGCTTTGTACCGGGCTTAGCCGCCTCTTCGTAGATAATCAGGCAGGCATTACCGCGCGTCGCGCCGACGTAAAAATACTTCCACGCGAGGGCCGGATTGCCACACGTCTCCGACAGGATATTGTAGAGAAGCACCGACGGATACTCCATGCCCTTGCAGTGGATGATGTCCGTCACGGCATCAGCTTCAGTCCATGGGAAGTCCTCTTTGCTCTTTGAGCCGGCAAAGGCAAAAATCGTCTGCAGGTCACTGGCCGGCACTTTGCGCCAGAGGTCGTGAATCAGATGTTCGCGGTTTTTGGCGCCGGCCATGACCCAGACGGGCTTCATGCCCTGCGTCGTCAATGGCGGCACGGCAATTTCACGCAGCTCATCCTGACGCAGCGTCAGCAGTCCTCCCCTACGGAAAAACTGCACGAGATAATTCTGGAAGTCAATGATGCTGCGGCTTGAGCGGTAATTGTAATGAAGGAACCGCGGCCTCAGGCCAATGTCCTCAATCCGGCGGCCATTGGCACGGTCGTAATCATTCGATGCCGTGCGCATCCAGCCCTCATCAAAATACGTCGGCTGCACCATCTGGCAGCGGTCGGACGCCATGCGCTTATGCCGCGTGCCGCCGAGCAGGTGGAAGATGGCCAAAAGCTCCATCTGCGTGAGGTCCTGACATTCATCGACAAACACAGCTCCGTATTTCCTGACGTTTCTGAGGTTCTTTGCCTTGCTCTTCAGCAGCAGCCGCGCCATATCGTTGTCATCAAAGAGTTCGCGGCGGCGCAAATAACGCTGGTACTTTTCATAAACGCGATAAAGTGTCGTTTCCCAAAGTACCGTGCTGCGGCTTGACTTTTTCTCCTGCTGCAGGCGCTTTTGATATTCATCCTCGCGCAGGCAGGGGCTGATTTTCGTCAGATGAAGATAGTCAACATCCTCCGGCACTGCGCCTTTGATGATGCCATGGATTTCGCGCCAGGCCGACAGCCGTGTCATTTCCTCGGTCTGATGGGCAAAGGCCTTGTCCTTGTGGTCCCAGAACTGCGTCCAATCAACTTTTTCAGCCCAGAACTCCACAAATACCGCAAAGCTCTGCGCCGCATTCAGGAGCTTCTTCTCCGGAATCTGCGGATACGCTACCTTGACCTCGGCGCGCAGAAAGTCAAACGTCGTGCGGATTTCCGCATCCGACTTCATAGCCGCGGCGTTTTCCGCCTTTTCCTTCTCAAATTCAAACTGCAGCGTGTAGACGAGGTTTTCCGACATCGTCAGATAAAGGGCATCATTTTTCGGCTTCTGCAGTTCCTCGCGCAGCCATTTAAGGCCGACAACAGATTTTCCCGCACCGGCATTGCCGATGACCGAGAGATTCTCCGCTTTTTCTGTGCTCTCGATGATGGCCTTCTGGTCCTCGTCAAAGACAAAATGCGTCGGCGTCGCGAGATAGTCACCGAGCGACAGATGCTTCGTCTCGCCCTGCTCCTGCCAAGCATCAAGCTGGTACAGAAAGTCAGCCGTGTCGTAGTAGACATAGCCAATGCTCTTGCCGCGGATTTTGCGGATGTCCGTCATCTGCCGGTCGTGGCTGCTCAGGGCCAGAAGCGTCAAAATGCCATCCTTGTAGACCATGCTGAGACGGTGGTCGCCGATGCGCCGCTTGAACACGCGTTTGCCGTGAGCCCCCGCGACCATCTTGAAGTCGTTGCCCGCAGCCCTGCGGTCGCCGCTGAAAATCGTCTGCATCTTCAGGAGACGGCGTGCAAACGTCCGCCGGAACCTCTCCTGATATGCCGGCGGCACATGGCGGAAGATATGCTTGTCAAACTGGATGCCGCGGAATAAAGGCACGTTCTGCAAAGCAATGCCAGGCCCTTTATCTGGCTTTGCCTGAGACGCCGCCTTTGCCGCCGATTTTTTCTCTTTTCCCGCTGCTGGCATCAGCGTCTCCCTGCTGTCTATTGTTCCCGCTAGCTGCACTGCCTTGCTTACGACCTGCTGCTCCGAAGCAAACTGACTTTTCGCGTCGTTCTGCGCCGCATCTGCCTGACATGCTGATTTTTCTATCTTGACGGATTCTGTCCTCTGGCCGTCTGCTGCAGATTTGAGCAGCTCTTCCTGCCAGTCCTCTTTGAAAAAGACTTTTTCAGCCTCATTGCGCCATTTTTTCTTGGTAAAAATCTTTTTGCCAATCTTTGCCGACACATAGCCGACTTCATAACGGACACGCTTAAATGTCATAAACAGCAGCGTCCGAATGTCCGAACGCAGGCTTTTCCGGCATGGCGTCTGCCATAAAGCGCTGTACTCCGTAAAAATCGACTGCAGATAGACCGCTGTATCGTACTCATACAAAAAGTCATGAATCTCTTCATAGATAGGGATGCTCGAATCGATGAGCCCCGTCATATGCAGGATTTCGTCGGGGATAATGCCGCGGTAATCCTTGATTTCTGACTCACGTTCCTCATAGAGCGGAATGGCTTTATGTTGGCGGTTCTTGCTGAACGCAAACAGCTCTGCCATCTGAGCCGCTAATTTTCCCGTGCGGGCCGTGGCCAGTAAAAAGTGCATGCGGCTGTGGTCATCATATACGCCATAGGCCGGCAGCTCCTGCTCCAGTACATCCATCTTCTTCTGCGGAATATCATCCCAGAATATGACTTCATAATGCCGGTCAGGAAAGGCCAGCGTCAGCATATCGCGAATATATTCTGCGTCTTCCCGATAACGGAAACGGGCACACTCCTGCACGGATGTTTCTTCCTGCAGTAAATAATAAAGCGGACGATTGGCGCGGGCCTCGGCATCGGGGTCCTGCCCCCAGCGATAGGCAAGGCCTTCCTTCGTCCAAACGGCCTGCTGCCGGCGCATGGCACCTTCCAAATATGCAAGAGCTGCATCGACATTTTCTGTCACTGCCTGCCCGCCGCAGCCCCGCTGACAGGCCAAGGCCCTCTGCCAGACGAGAGGCAGCGCCCTGCTGACATCTGCTTCCTCATTCTTTTCCAACAGGGCCGACAGTGGGGATGCGGAGGTATCGGTCAGCGCAGGCGCCAGCCGGAAACGCAGGCCCCCGACCACAAGATAAAAATAGTCCTTGGGATACGTATAAATAAAGGCATACTGCGCCATGGACTTCGCCTGCTTCAAGCGACCGAGCTGCTGACGCAGATACTGCGGCAAATCCTTCTTCTGCTGCTGACAGTTATATTGAAAAAGGATGGCCATGGAAGCTCCGAACAGATACGTATCTGCCGGTGTCTGCAACGGGCACTGCGTGAGCACGGCAAACGCACGCATGGCATCTGCTTCTGTGACAAACGGCTCCTGCGCCGCTGCCTCATCACTCTGGAAATACGCACGGTCCGCCGCGAGACTTTCCCTGAATTCCTGCAGGCCCTCACTGCTGCCAGCCCCGCCCTGTCCATTCTTTGCCCCTGCTTTTTTATTCGCGATATGGGCAAAAATGTCATGGAGCATCAATTTATAGCTCGAAGGAATCTTTTCCTGCTGCTGCAGGGCTTTGGCCAGCTGTTTGCTCGTGCGTGCTTTTTTGCCGGACTGCTGCGCAAAAAGCTGAAAACGGCCGATAATGTCAACATGATGTTCCCCAGCATACGTCAGAAAATCCGCGGTTTCTTTGCGTACACCAGCCAACTCCGCTTTAGGCATCTCTTCCTTCTGCATATCTTCCTGACCAGCTAGCGGCAGCATTTTCAGGATATTCAGCAGATATTCCCGGCTGTCACGAATGCCCTCTGCCACAGATTTTGCTGCTTTAGCCGGCTCATTTGACTCTGCCGTCGGCACCGAATCAGCCATTTTCACAGAGTCAGTCGGTTCAGCCGGTCTGCCCTGCTCCGCATCGTCAGCAGGAGCACTTGACAGGGCCGACAAGTCCGCCTGCTTTTTTGCCTGAGCTTCCTCACGTTTTTTGTGCAGCCATTTTTTCGCCGCCTGATACGAAGGGAACACCTCGCTGACGCTGTTTTCCTTCCTGCCCAAGGCCTTCTCATAAAGTTCGGGGTCCGTGAAGATGCCGCAGAGTTTTCCCTTGGCCACTGCATAATACTTGGGACCGATGTCTTCGGCCTCTTCTTTTACCTGCTGAAGCCAGGCATCGTTCTCGCGCATGGTGGCAATCCGTTGCTGTTGGCCGCCATTTTCCTCGCGAATTCCGTCAATTTCGCCGATGCTGCCCGCTTCGTTTGTTTTTTCCAGTTTGTGATTTTCCTCGGACTTTTGTTCCTCTTTTACCACATTGACTTTCTTAGCCGTTACGTTATCGTCCCAATGTTCTGGTTCAATACTGCCGTCAATCTTCAGATGAAAATACGTCTCGAGCGTGAATTTGAGATTCGAGCATCTCAGATGCTGAATATGAATCTGTTGTTTTTTCATTTTCTTGTAAACGACATAACGCTGCCACATCATGGCAGCGATTTTTGCCAGTTGAGGCGGCAGCTTCAATGTTTCCACATGATGGTCATAAACCAGTTTGAGATTCTCCAGATCCTGATAGTGATTCCGGTAGCGGTTGAACCAGCGGGATAAAGAAGCATATAGCTCATTTTCTTTTTCATCCTGTCCCTTGGCCGGCAGTATGTTCTTTCTGAGCTCTGCTTCTGCCTCCTGAATGCTGACACCATGGCAGTCAAGCCAACAAAATTCATGCTGGGGCGATGCTTCACGCAAGGCCTGTTCCACCAAAAGATGTGTCGCTGCATCGTAGCAGCGGCAGAGGCGCAGGCATTGTCCTTCCGTCAAATCAAAAAAATCCTGCACAAATTCCTTGGCAATTGCCTCAGGATTCATGCGGCTGCAGATATAATGATAGTTCTTCAGGATGAGCTCTTCAAAATATGGCCAAACCTTTTTGGGAAAAAGCGGCTGATAATATTGCCTGACTTCCTCTTCATCCTGCAGACCGCCAGCTGCAACCCATTTCTCGAGATTATCACGAAGAATCTGTCCCCAGGCAAGACGCCGCTGTTTTTGCTCCTGCCGAAAATAATTTTCTGCTCCCTCGCTCAAACTGCGCAGCCGAAGGTCATTATTGGCATCAAGAACTTTGCCGATGCCCGTCTCAATGCCCTGCTGCTGCAGCTTTGCTTGTATGACTTCCGCATAATACGGATTCAGCACTTTTGCGACCATCTTTACGCCGTTCTTTGGAAAACGAAGCACCTCCATCTGCATTCTCGCCAGCCACATACGACTCACTTCCCCTCTTGTTTTTTGTCATTTTTTTAGAGGTGACGCCTCTTTTACTGCGCCATTTTCTGAAGACCACGTATCTTTTTATCTTATCTTCATGACCTTTTCCCCCTCAGGCAAAGGCGACGCACTAATTCTTTTTTTAGTTTTATAAAACAAATTCGACTCAAACACGCCGATTTCCTGCCCGCAAAAATTGACAAAACACACATCAAAGCGCAAATCCTTCAGCCAACCGCACGGTTCAAGGGCAATTGCCCCGACAAACATTTCGCGCCCGCTAAGCGGCGTCACGTCTAGCTTCAAAACCCTTTTCGCCGCGCGAAATGAGGAAGTGCACCTATCCAAAGAGATTTTTCGTATCCTATGAACAAAATAAATGGCATGTGCATCATTCTTTAATACACATGCCATCTCTCTGCCTTTAAAAATCACACTTCATCAAAATAACTGCTGTCCTTATGACAAAGCGGGCACTCGGCTGGTGGCTCCACGCCTTCGCATTCATAGCCGCAAACACGGCATTTCCATTTCTTGATTTCATCGAAATAGCTGCTGTCCATGTGACAGAGCGGACATTCTGCTGGCGGTTCCTCGCCTTCCCAGATGTAGCCGCAGACACGGCATTTCCACTTTCGGACGTTATCACCCGGCTTGGTCACTTCTTCATAGCCGCTGGCTGCAGATTTTTCCCTTGGCTTCTGGTACTTTGCCACCGGTTCGCCGAGGGACCCGCTACGGTCTTCATATTTGGTATGAAGGATTTCTTCTGCCAACGGGCTCAGTGGTTTCCCATAGAATTCTTTGTATAGCGTCAAAAGCTCCTGATTTTCGTAGCTGTTGCGGTTCGGCAGGGACGCATCTCTTTGATAAAGCCCCTCGATTCGTTTCTCCAAAAGAGCCTTCCCCTTCTTCTGGGTGCCCTTGGGCTGGCCGCCGCCGCCAATGCAGCCGCCGGGGCAGGTCATGACTTCGATGAATGTATATTCTTTCAGCTTATCCGCGTGGTCCGTCAGGAACTCCCTGACATGTTCCGTTCCGTACAGGACGGCGACTTTCAGCGAGAGACCGCCCATCTGAACCGTGGCATCTCTCATGCCGTCAAGACCGCGCACAGGCTCCAAGTCGTAAAAATTCTTTGGCGCCTTGTGGCCCGTGACCAGATGATAAGCCGTGCGCAGGGCCGCTTCCATGACACCGCCTGTATTGCCAAAGATGACACCGGCACCGGAGGCCTCGCCCATCAGAGAATCATAGGGCCGGTCCGCAAGAGCCGACAAATCAAGGCCAGCCGACTTTGCCCAAGCGGCGACTTCTCTCGTCGTGATGACGTGGTCCATATCCCGCAGTTCCGGAATGCCCAGATACTTACCGGCTGCGGCCATTTCTGTCCGGCGGATTTCGAATTTTTTTGCCGTGCAGGGCGTGAACGCCACATTGACGATTTTCCGCGGGTCCAGCCCCATTTTCTTGGCGAAGTAGGTCTTGACCGTCGGCCCCTGCATGCCGATGGGGCTCTTCGCCGAAGAAATGTGCAACAGCAACTCCGGATAATACGTTTCCGCAAACTTCACCCATGCCGGGCAGCAGGACGTAAACTGCGGCAACGGTCCCGTCTGTTTCGTAACGCGCTCCACGAGCTCCGAAGCCTCTTCCATGATGGTCATATCCGCCGCAAAGTTCGTATCGAGTACGTAGTCAACCCCCAATGCCTTAAGCAGGGCCACCATTTTCCCCTGTACAAAGCTGCCGTCCGGAAAACCGAATTCTTCCCCCAACGAAACGCGCACGGACGGCGAAGTATTCACCACGACGATTTTGTCAGGGTCGGCCACGGCCTGCCGCACTGCCTCCCACTCCGGCGTCTCGATAATGGAATCCACAGGACAGACATTGGCACATTGCCCGCAGTGGATGCAGATGGGGACGTCCCCCGTTTTCTCTAAATCATAGTAGCCCAATACGCCAATCTGGTCCCGGCACGCGTCGCGGCACTGCCCGCAGCGGATACACAGTTCTTCCCTGCGTTGAATTGCCGGATTGCCCGGCTCAATGGGGACACGGATTTCTGGTGATAGATGTTTGCTCATGACAATATCCTCCATGGTTCCATCAAACAACTATTTTCCGAAAAAATAGATATCTTATTTTGTTGTATTCTACAAGGGAACGTTTTTTCCTGCTGTTTCATTCTTCTTAGACATACCGTTCCCTTTAGCCAGCCTATTATAGAAGTAATCTATCTGTTGGCCATATTTGCTAAAAATGAACAAGAAAATCTCACTCCTGCAGAACGCAATGCGCTGAAGAAGAAAATAGAACTATTGGAAGATTCGATTTGAGGTGATCGTATATGAGTGAAGCATTTGATATCCTGAACATGGCATCACGTTCGCCGCATTCCACAGTGCCGATGGTAACCTAGATATCAGCAGCAGCAGCCACTGTCGTTATTCACAGGACTTTCTGCTGCAGGTGCTCCAAAGGCGCCGTAGTGAACGGAACGGTCGCCATGGATTGTAAAGGCGGAGCCGAAACGCGTCTCTTCGAGCATGGAAGCCAGATTACCGCTGACCAGCATTGGCTTGCCGGTGACAAAGTGGTTGTTCCTATCGAAGTCATAAGCATGGGGATGATTCGGAATCGAACCGTTGTAGACGGCTACCTGACCGTAGTCCTCGCAGGCATCTTCCAGACTGGTGAGCTTGAATGCCCGCACGGTACGTTCCGAAAAATGAGCAAAACCGACTTTCTGCTCGATTTCTTCATTGCCAAGGGCAAAGTCACGGATATCCATATAAACAAAATCCATAAACCCAGCCTTGCGCAGCAGACGGCGGAAATCTTCATAATACATAGCACCGCTGATGCATTCCCCATGAAGAACAGGATCTGCATAGAGCTCTGCCGGAATACGGCGGTCGGAAAAGACATCCGAAAAATACAGCTCTCCTCCCGGCTTGAGCACACGCCATATTTCCTTGAATATTTCTTCTTTATAAGGAGAGAGGTTGATAACGCAATTAGAAATGACGACATCAACCGAATTATCCGCAATTCCAAGGCTCTTCAGATCTTCGATATATCCCTTCTTGAATACGACGTTTGAAGCCTGATAGCCAAAGCGTTTATATTGTTCTTCTTCATGACGAAGCGCAATATCCAGCTGCTCCTGTGTCATATCCACGCCAATAACGCGGCCTTTTTCGCCGACCAATTTTGCCGCGACATAGACATCACGGCCCGTACCGCAGCCAAGGTCCAGTACCGTCATGCCATCCAGCAAATCGGGAATTGGCGAACCACAGCCATAGTAATGAGTGACAATCTCATCATCAATCAAGGACAGTGCTTCCCTAACCTGTTTCGGCAGTGCACCAGTACAGCAGCATGCCTTTGTTTTCAAATCTTTGGTACCATCCAAAACTTTCCCGTAATATTCTTTGACATTTTCAAGGATTTCATTCATCATCATGGCCTCCGTTTCCACAGCAGTCACACAGACTGCCTGCCTCTCGATTCAATGTACCCATATGGACAAAAAAATCCCCAAACTGATGCAGTGTCTCCCGCTCCAGAGCGTAGTAATGCCATTTACCTGCCTTGCGGTCCTGAATCAGGCCGCAGTCACAAAGGACCCGCATATGATGTGACAACGTAGGCTGCGTAATTTCAAAACAGTCCAGCAAGTGACAGGCGCATTTTTCACCATTTATCAGCTGCTGCAGGATTTCCAGCCGTATCGGACTGGAAAGAGCCTTGCATATATTGGTAATCATCGAAGTATCCATAAAAAAGCTCCTTATATAGATAGACGTCTATATAAGAAGAATAGCACTTATATAGATGATTGTCAATATATGTTTAAACACTGCTGCCAATGGCACGAATCCAGCATGTCACTTTATATTTCCTCTTTTATTTTTCCCGCAGCGGACGAAGTTTTTGGATGAGGTCGATGACGGCTTCTTTGGTGCGGCGTTTGTACTTGAGCTTGCTGATGCCATCGTGATTTTTCTTGTAGTCGTCATAGTCCATGCTCATGGTGACGTTGTCACTGCCTTTAGTCGCTGCGTAGATATCCTGCGCTTCGTCAAGGTTAAACAAAAGTTCAAGCATTCGAGTCTTTCATCATTTCAGATTGGCTATGATTTCTTTATCCATTTTGAGCGTCCTCTTTTTTTCGCCTAATAAGCCTATGCTTTTCCGTTTCCTGTACGTTGAGCAGGGGAAACGAACCAGCCGGCCGGAATGACAGGGCAATGTCAGTCATCTGGTCCGGCGTTTCTGCCATGCCATGTGCCAGCCAGAGCCGCATATTGTTGTAAATGCCGCCAATGTGATAAGAAAGCTTAAACTGTTCTTTCTCCGCTAGCTGCTGTTCCGGGTCCGTCAGACGAAAGCATGTATTCAGGACGTCGAGCAGCAGATACGACAGGCCATTTTTGTGGATGAGCAGCAGGTCATGGCGATGCGCGTAAAACGTGACAAAAATCTGCCGCGTATAGGCGTAAAAGGTCTGCTCAGGTCCCTGCTGATATGCAGCCTGATATTCCTGCATGATGCTCATCAGGTAAAAGCGCAGGATATCTTCTTTACTGGAAAAATGACGGTAATAGCTGGAACGGTTGACACCGGCCTTCGCAGCCGTCGGCCACGGCTATTGCCTGAACTGCCGCTGAAAATCCTGTCGCGCCCGTCCTCCCTATGTGAGGAAAACTTTGGAATTCATCCTAAAACATGGTAAAGTGTAATCAAGTTAGGAATTAATTTCCAACTTGAGATTGTGTAAATATATAGGGGAGATGATTATCATGCAACATTTCATCCGTATTGACGAAGAGAAATGCATCCACTGCGGCCTTTGCCTGCGCGACTGCCTTGTCTCTTGTCTGGAATTCGATGAAAACAGGATACCGCGTTATGCGGCTGGCCGGGCTGAAAAATGCATTGCCTGTCAGCACTGCCTTGCCATCTGTCCGACGGGGGCGTTTTCCTTTGACGGGCTCAATCCTGCCGATTCGGCGCCGGTGACGACGGTTGACAGCGATGCTCTGCTCGGACTCATCAAGTCGCGCCGCAGCGTCCGCCAGTATCAAAAAGCCGATGTGCCGCCGGAAAAACTCGTGAAGCTTCAGGAAATGCTGGCCTATCCGCCGACGGGCATCAATGCGCCGTCACTTCGTTTTACGATTATCGCGACGCGCGAAAAAATGGACGAACTCCGCAGCATCACCTACGAATGTCTCGAGCGCGTCCCTGACGACTCGCCGCTGGCTTTCCTGAAGGAAATGGCCGCCAAGGGCCGTCAGGCTGGCAAAGACATCATCTATCGCGGTGCACCGGCACTTGTCATCGTTTCTGTTGACGAGACAAAGACCGTCGAGATGTGCCGGCCCGTCGACCCCGTCATCGCACTCTCGTATCTCGAACTTTACGCCCAGAGCCTTGGACTTGGCACTGTCTGGGATGGCTTTGCCGTCGCCATGGCAAGACATTTCCCCGAGGTCGAAGCACAGTTCCGTATTCCCGAGCACTGCAAGCTCAGCTTCGTCATGGCTTTGGGCCTTCCTGCTGTCAAATACGCAAGGACACCGCAGCTGGAGACGAAAAACGTCACCATCATCAAATAAATTCAACATGCCGCACATGAAGTGCGGCATGTTTGTGTTTCTCAATTATTTTGTCTCAGCAGTGTGGTCATCTGCCGTCTGAATGACATCGAGCTTACCCGTGCGCGGGTGAATCATCAGGCCATGCACTTTGACGTTTTTCGGGATGTAGGGATTGACGGCAATCTTATGCACGGCATCCTTGACATTTTCGACAGGGTCGCGGAAGGCATCGGCCCATGTCTCGAGTTCACCATGTATCTTCGCAATGGCTTCTTCGGTGACGCCATGAGCACGCATTGCCGCAGCAAGGCTGTCCGCCGTTGTCTTGGCCATGCCGCATTCATAATGACCGACGACGAAAATTTCTTCGACGCCGAGTTCGTAAATGGCTACCATCAGGCTGCGGATGACCGCGTCAAACTCGCCGGTCAGATAGTTGCCGACCGTGCGGATAATTTTTGCATCGCCGCGCTGAATGCCCATGGCCGGCTCGAGGATTTCCGTCAGCCTCGTGTCCATGCACGTAAAAATCGCCATCTTCTTTTTGGGCAGCTTGCTTGCGGCAATGTCCTCTGCCGTGTAGTCATGCTTGCCATGAGCTACAAATTCTTTGTTGGCAGTCAAAATTTCTTCTAAACGACTCATGTTTCTTCCCCCTTATGTCTTATCTATCTTGATTATGACAAAAACAATGTCCATCAGCAAGTCACTGCGCTTTTGCTCTGCAGATGGTCTGCGTCAAAGTTCCCATCGGACAGAATACGCACCAGGAACGCGGCTTAAACCAGAGCATGGCAGCCAGGGCGATGACTTCAGACGTCATCATCAGACTGTAGAGACCGAAGGCAAACTGTACTTTCCAAGGCGCGATATTTGCGGTATAGGTCCAATGCCAGGGAAGATTGAAGCTCCAAAGTATCGTGACTGCTTCCTTGAGATTTGAAGCGCCGCTGCTAACGAGCCAGGTCGTGTAGACAACGCTGCCGAACATGGCAAAGAAAAAAATCATGAACGCATAGCGGAAAGCCTGACTTTTCAGCCACGCAGGCATCTCATGGCGCCGCGAAAGTCCGACCTGACTGCCAAGCACGCGCAGCAGCTGTCCGCGGTCACAGTAACGGTTGCAGAACAGCTTATTGCCCCCGATAATGGCAAACAAAAGCGGCAGGCAGAAGCTGATGAGTCCGAGCCAGGCAAAGAGAATGTTGATAAAGCCCATCGAGAAATAAAAGATGGACCACAGCCAAAGATAGTGATACCAATGATGCTGCTGTTTCACGCTCTCACCTCCACCGTAATCGCCGAAGCCGGGCATTCTCGGGCACAGATCTCGCAGCCGACACACAAATCCTCATTGACCTCGGCAAAACTGCCGGCGTGGATGCGCATAGCACCGCGCGGACAGACATCAACACACGTGCCGCAGGCCACACAGGATGCCTTATGCACGACAGCATGACGCGGCGAACGTTTCATCATGACAATTCCCTCTCTTCGTTTATCAAAAAAAATACGTTAATCTACTTTATGGTAGAGTTTTACCGCAAGGCTGTCAATCCCGATCTCTCTGATGACCGTTATAATATCCCTCTATTGCTTGCAATCAAACCTCTCAGTGCATGAATCATCAAATCCAATTTATCCATAAAAATCAACGCAAAAAGAGGAGCCAGCAAAATGCTGACTCCTCTGAGAGACGTCCCTTGCATATGGAGCAAACACCAACGGCTGTCCGAAGGCAGCGCGCCGGTGTTTGGTTTGTCAAGCTTCAGGCGATTTTACGCCACGGCTTATGCGGCGCCATTGATGTTAATCGTATGACCCGTTTCAGCTTTCTCTGCCGACTTCGGCATATGGACGGAAAGGATACCGTCCTTGTACTCTGCCGTGCATTTGCTCTCATCGATGTTGTCGATGTAGAACGAAC
>ERZ779888.1477-NODE-1477-length-23046-cov-6.710147_pt1 | contig 23046 bp, 20 predicted proteins | sample MGYA00511245_ERZ779888 | MGnify/ENA primary metagenome ERZ779888 (study PRJEB29588, sample SAMEA2155255) | human gut metagenome | biome: human gut; feature: human-associated habitat; material: faeces | place: Denmark | collected 2008/2010 ...
CTTGCGGTTGGTAGCACAGGTGTCCACCAGCAAATCTACGATCTGATAGATGGTGTCCTCATCATCCGGGCAGAGCCGGAGCAGAAGGTCTACCTCCAAAGACTGAGAAAAATATTCTTCCAGTTGGGTGCGTTTGCTCATCCCATCCGCTTCTTCAGAATAGAATGGATCAGTCTCACTCATTTCAGTATCATTCTCTTTAGTCTTATTACATCGTGATTTTGAAGGGTCTTGACTTGCGTTTTTGAAGCCTCCAGAATCGTGAAAATCACGATTCTGGAATATTGATTTTGACGATTCTGCTGAAAAGTTCTTCACATACACCAAACTTGGCTTTCCCAGACCTCTGCGTTTTCGTTCAATCAGACCAAACTTTTCGAGTTCCCGGAGCAGCTTGGTCGCTTTGTTGTCTGCGCAACACAACGCCCTCTTGACATCCTCTATCGTGAAGATAATGAACACCCGGTTCTGCTCGTCCAGCCAGCCGTTTTTCACAGACAGGCTCATGCGGTCCAGCAGGATGCCGTACAGGGTTTTGGCATCGGTTGACAGATCTTGAAACCGCTGCTCCTGAAAAAGAGCCTTTGGAATGCGGTAGAAGGAGAAAAGCTCTCCAGTCTGTCCGTAGAAGTAGTCAAGGGTCATGCGGTTGGTTCATGGATAAAAAACAGCGATAATACATCGGCATCGTTGAGAAAACCTCCTTGTCAATACTTTTGGGGAAAATAAAAAGCGCAACTTTGATGTGTAAAATCAAAATTGCGCTAAGTAAGCTGTCAGAAAAAAACTTTTCTCGTAAATGACCTTCTCTCTGAGCAAAACCCATTGACACACTTGAAAATTGGGTGGTAAAATTGCCTTGTAGGCGGAGCATGATTCCTGGAAGCAGGATGCAACTGTGAACCTTTTGGGTGGATAGAACGTATCAACGCGATATTAAGCCTGTCCCCGCACTTTCGTGTGGGGGTGCGTTTCGATACCGTTCGGGAGAGCGCTTGCATGGCATGCAAGAGGTCACCGGTTCGATCCCGGTATTCTCCACCACAAAGACCTGTCAGAGAATTCTGGCAGGTCTTTTTTTACATATTCGATTATTAGCGCACCCTGCATGCAAAAAACCCATCCGCTTTGTCACACGCCGCGTAAAACACCTCGCCATGCTGGCCGATGCCCTGCGCGTGGAGCCGGGCGTCCAGCCAGCGCTCGTCGCGGCCTGCAGCCTTTAAATTGTCCTGCATGAGATGGCCGTCTATAATCAGGTCATACCAGGTGCTGGCGGCGTCCGGATGCAGCTGCATATCGTCGGGCGTCAGGGGACGGCTGCAGCTTTTGGGCAGAAAGCTGATCTGGCCGTTTGTCTCTAAAATTGCCGTTTCTATTTCGTTCGGGTCAAAGTACCCGGCCACGCGGGCTTGACCCAGGAACTCGTTCACGTCGATGGCAGCGCGCTGCAGGCTGCTTTTCAGGATAACACCGTCGTCCATCAAAATCAGGCTGCGTCCGCTCCAAAGGCTGCGCATAGCGTTGCTCTTGCAGGCAGTGTAGTGCACGAACCACGTCACCAGCCCATAGACCATAAGCGCAGAGAAGGGCCGCCACCACTGCTCAAGATTCGTCGCCAGCTCTGCGCCGATGGAACCCACCGTGACGGCGTTCAGGTAGTCGAACGGGCTCATCTGCGCAATCTGCCGCTTGCCGCCCGCGCGGGTGAAAATAAACATCGCGGCCAGCGACAGCAGGCTCGTCAGCACGACCTGCCCGACCTCCGGAAAAACGTCAGCCATAAAAAACACTCCTCTCTGCGTTAGCTTTTGCGCAGTTATGACCTTTTATGCGGAAAAATCAGTTGACAAGCGGCGCAAAACGGCATATAATAAGCCTGTAAAAAGGAAAATAGCGATGAAAGGGCCAATGCCGTCCGTTCCGTCCCTCAGAGAGAAAGCCGTTTGGTGCAAGGCTTTCACGCGGAAGCACGGCAGAGCCACCCCGGAGCTTTCGGCGCAGAGCCGAGCGTACCTGCGGCGTTAACGCAGACACAAAGCGGCAGTGCTGTTGTATTATATTCTTGCGGCGCTGCAAACCGGGTGGTACCACGGAAGCATAACAGCCTTCGTCCCTGTATTGGGGCGTGGGCTGTAATTTTTTTGTGGCGGACCCTGCATCGCAATTTTATGGATTGGAGAACAACACCTATGCAATGGACCGGATTGAACGAGCTTCGCGAAAAGTACCTGCATTATTTTGAGACGAAGGGCCACCTGCGTCTGGGCAGCTTCCCGCTGGTTCCGAAGGATGACCCCAGCCTCCTGCTGATCAACAGCGGCATGGCCCCCATGAAGAAATGGTTCCTCGGCCAGGAGGAGCCGCCGCGGCATCGCGTGACCACCTGCCAGAAGTGCATCCGCACCCCGGATATTGAGCGCGTCGGCATCACGGCCCGCCATGGCTGCTTCTTTGAGATGCTGGGCAACTTCAGCTTCCAGGATTACTTCAAGAAGGAAGTCATTCCCTGGGCGTGGGAGTTCCTGACCAAGGAACTCGAGATTCCCGCTGACCGTCTGTACATCTCGGTTTATCAGGAGGATGACGAGGCCTACGACATCTGGACGAAGGAAGTCGGCATCCCCGAGGATCACATGGTCCGCCTGGGCAAGGAGGACAACTTCTGGGAGCACGGCTCCGGCCCCTGCGGCCCTTGCTCGGAGATCTACTATGACCGCGGCCTGAAGTACGGCTGCGGCAAGCCGACCTGCGGCGTCGGCTGCGACTGTGACCGCTTCATGGAGATCTGGAACCTCGTGTTCAGTCAGTATGATGCCGACGGCAAGGGCAACTATGAGTTGCTGGCCAAGCCGAACATTGATACCGGCATGGGCCTGGAGCGTCTGGCCGTCGTCATGCAGGATGTCAACAACCTGTTCGAGGTCGATACCGTTGCCGCCGTTCTGCACCACGTCGAGCGCATCGCGGGCAAAAAGTACGGCGAGAACGAGAAGGATGACATCTCCATCCGCGTGATTACCGACCACATCCGTGCCACCGTCTTTATGGCCTCCGACGGCATCCTGCCGTCCAACGAGGGCCGCGGCTACGTCATGCGCCGTCTGCTGCGCCGCGCCGCCCGCCATGGCCGTATGCTGGGCATCAACCGCCCGTTCCTGACCGAGCTGGTCGAAACGGTCATCGAGTCCAGCGAGGCCGGTTACCCCGAGCTGCGCGAGCATGAGTCTTATATCAAGAAGGTCATCGGCACCGAGGAGCTGCGCTTTGGCCGCACCATCGACGCCGGTCTGAACATCCTGACCGGCATGATGGGCCGCCTGAAGGAGGCCCATGAGAAGGTCCTGTCCGGTGTCGAGGCGTTCAAGCTGAACGATACCTTCGGCTTCCCGCTTGACCTGACCCGTGAGATTGCCGCCGAGGCAGGCTTTGCCGTCGATGAGGCCGCATTCCACATCGAGATGACCAAGCAGCGTGAGCGCGCCCGCGCCGAGCGCCTGGCCAAGGATATTTCCGGTTGGAGCGCTGACCTGTTCGGTGAGCTGACCGCCGAGCCCACCCAGTTTGACGGCTACGAGACCCTGTCCGAGAAGGCTAAGGTTCTGGCTCTGTCCGACGGGGAGGAGCTCGTCGATGCCATCGCCACCGACGAGGCGGGCGAGGCCAAGGACGGCGTGCTGGTCGTGCTGGACCGTACCCCGTTTTATGCAGAGATGGGCGGTCAGGTCGCTGACCACGGTTATCTTGTCAGCGGCGACGCCAAGCTGAAGGTTACCCAGGTCAAAAAGACCCCGAAGGGTTATTTCGTCCATACCTGTGAGCTGCTGGACGGCACCATCCACGTTGACGACGAGGTCACCGCTTCCGTCGATGAGAAGCGCCGTGCCGCCATCTGCCGCAACCACACCGCCACCCACCTGCTGCAGAAGGCCCTGCGCGAGGTCCTGGGCGAGCATGTCCATCAGGCCGGCAGCTATCAGGACGACCAGATCACCCACTTCGACTTTACTCATTTCAGCGCCGTCAGCCCCGCCGAGCTGGGCGAGGTCGAGCGCCGCGTCAACGAGAAGATTTACGAGGCTCTGCCCGTCACCGTCAAGAACCTGCCCATCGAGGAAGCTAAGAAGATGGGCGCTATGGCTCTGTTCGGTGAGAAGTACGGCAGTGTCGTCCGCGTTGTCGACGCCGGCGGCTGGAGCACCGAGTTCTGCGGCGGCACCCATGTCACGAACACCGCACAGATCGGCTGCTTCAAGATTTTGAGCGAGTCCAGCGTGGCTGCCGGTATCCGCCGCATTGAGGCTACCACCGCCTTCGGCGTGCTGGATCTGCTGGATGACCGCACCGAGATTTTGGCCAAGACCGCTGTTGCCCTGAAGGCCAACAACCTGAAGGACGCTCCTGCCCGCGCCGAGGCACTGGCTGCCGAGCTGAAGGAGACCGCCAAGCAGCTTGAAATCCTGAAGGCCCAGATGGCTGCCGCCAAGATCGACGGCCTGTTTGAGAACGCCGCCGACATCGACGGCGTGCGCATCGTCTCCGCCTACCTGACCGGCACCGGTGCCGATACCCTGCGCGACATGGTCGATAAGGTGCGCGACAAGGCCCCCAACGCCGTGACCGTGCTTATCGGCGGCGACGGTAATAAGACGATGATGGCTGTCGGCGTTTCCAAGAACGCCATGGCCCGCGGCCTGAAGGCAGGTGCCCTCGTCAAGAAGATTGCCGCTATCGCAGGCGGCAACGGCGGCGGCAAGCCCGACTTCGCTATGGCCGGTATCCGCGACACGTCCAAGATCGACGACGCGCTGAACGCTGTGCCCGAGATCGTCAAGGCGGAAATGAATCAGTAATTCTTTGCCATAAAATCCACTGCAAAGGAGGGATTCCGGATGGAGGATTGTCTGTTCTGCAAGATCGCCGCAGGCGAGATTCCCTCGAACAAGCTGTTTGAGGACGACAAGCTGCTGGCGTTCTACGACATCGACCCGCAGGCCCCCGTGCATTTTCTTGTCATCCCGAAGCAGCACATTGCGTCTGCCGCAGCCCTGACCGAGGATGATGCCGCGCTGCTGGGCCACATCTACGCGGTCATTGCGCAGCTGTGCAAAAAGCTGGGCGTCGACGAGAGCGGCTACCGCGTTGTGACCAATGTCGGCGCGGACGGCGGCCAGAGCGTTAAGCACCTGCACTTTCATGTGCTGGCCAAGCGCAGCCTTGCATGGCCTCCGGGCTGATGCCGGGCGTTGCACAAAACACTTGTGAATCAATAAAGAGAGGTAAACTAACATGGCAGATACCTATACACTGCACATTGCGGGTCTGACCCGTGAGCTGCCCATCTGCAAGGTCAACGACCACATGGATATTGCCGCTTTCATCATGTTCAGTGATGTGGAGCTGACCGAGGCATGCGCCGCAGCTCTGCTGAAAAAAGCCCCCGAGTTTGACGTAATCCTGACCGCCGAGGCCAAGGGCATTCCTCTGGCCTACGAAATGGCGCGCCAGAGCGGAAAATACTGGATTCCCGCCCGCAAAGGTCCGAAGCTGTATATGCGTGAGCCTGTCATCATCGAGGACCAGTCCATCACGACTGCCGGTAAGCAGACGCTGGTCATCGACAAGAAGGACATCGAGTATATGGACGGCAAGCGCATCCTGATCGTGGATGACGTTATCTCCACCGGCGGCTCCCTGCATGCACTGGAAACGCTGGCCGCCAAGAGCACCGGCACGGTAGTTGGCTGCTGCGCAGCACTCGCTGAGGGCGACGCTGCCAAGCGCACCGACATCTTCTTCCTGGAGCCGCTGCCGCTCTTCCTGCACTAAGCAATGAAACGAAAGCTCGGTTGGTTTGGCCTCGGTTTTGCCGGGGCTGAGCTTGCTGCGGCCATTCTGCCGCCGCTGGTCTGTGTGCCCGCGGCGGCATTTTTGGTATGTCTGGCGCTATTATGGATAAAACGCCGCAGAGACAGTGCCATCCCGGTACTGGGTGCGCTGTGCGGTCTTGCGTGGTTTCTGGTGTTTACCCTTGTATGGGTGCGGCCCGTCAAGGCACTGGCCGGGCAGACCGTGACCTGCACGGCGGTGGTGGAGACGGACGCCGATGCTTCCTACAGCGAAAGCCGCCTGCGCGGTACGCTGCGGCTGACTGAAATTGACGGCAGGGCGGCCAACGTAAAGGTGCAGTGCGCGTCCTTTCCCGGCGAGAGTGCGGGGGAGCGGTTCACTGCAAAATTTGCGCTGACCGAGCTGCCCGACAACAAATACCGCCTGAGCCGCCAAAGCAAGGGTGTCTATTTGCAGGCGGAGTATCTGGGCAGCTACCACCCATTGGACGCCAGCCGCGCGCCGCGGTTTACACTGTATCGGCTGCGGCAGCGCTGGTCGGCCACATTGCGCCGCTGGCTGCCGCGGCAGCTGGACGGCATCGAGGCTGCTATGCTGCTGGCGGACAAAAGCCGTCTGGATGACAGCGTGCAGCAGGCCTTCCGCACGGCGGGGGTATCGCATCTGCTGGCGGTGTCTGGGCTGCATCTGGCGCTGCTCTGCGGGCTGCTGGGCTTTGGCCGCAAATGGAAATTTTATAAGCCGCTGATTTTACTGCGTGCTGCGGCGGCGCTGTTTTACCTGCTGCTGACCGGAATGCCGGTCTCTGTATCGCGCGCCGGGATCGTGCTGTTGGTGGCGCTGGTGGGGGACTTCTTCCTGCTGCCGCCCGACCTGCTGACCTCAACGAGCTTTGCGGCCATCCTGCTGGGGCTGCAAAACGCCTATGCGCCGTGCGACCTTGGCTTTCAACTGTCGTTCTGCGCCGTGCTGGGCGTGCAGACTGCGGCAGAACTGGCCCGCACCGAGCAGCGCGCAGCGCAGGACAAGCCCGTCGCCGTCAAGGCGCTATGCCAAGTGGCAGAGCCTGTGCAAACGGCAGTGCTTGCCAGCCTTGCCACGCTGCCGGTGCTGGTGGCCCACGGCATGGCGGCCAGCCTGGTCGGGGTGCTCTGCAACCTGCTGGTCGTCTGGATGGTCCAGCCCGCCCTGCAGCTGGGCATCCTGCTGCTGGTGTGCAGCGCCGTGCCGTTTTTGGCGGCAATCACGAACCTGACCGCTCTCGTGCTGAGTCTCTGGCTCAAGGGGCTGCTCTGGCTGGTACGGTGCTGCGCCGCACTGCCGTTTGCGTCGATTTGTCTGCCACAGCGGTACACGCTGTTTGCGCTGGCTGTGCTGGGCGCGCTGGCGGTCCGCTTCTGGCATGCCAGGCGGCTGCGGCTCTATCTGCCCGCGGCGGCGCTCTGCACAGTGCTGGCCGTGGGGCTGGGTGTCTGGATGCAGCGAGATGTTGTGCAGATCAATCTGGTCGGCGCATCCAACAATCCCTGTGTCGTCTGCGTGCAGAACGGGCAGGCTGTGGTGTTCTTCCGCGGCGGGGAGAGCAACTGGAGCGCCGTGCAGAACTATCTGACCGGGCGCAGCAGACAGGAGCCCGCGCTGGTCGTTGACCTGCGTGCCAAGCCGACGCAGATGGAATTTTCCGCGGCAGAGATCGTGACGGTGCAGGAGCTTGCCGACTTTACGACCCGTCCGGTGCTTGACGGATTGACGCTGGACCTGTATCATAATAAAAGCGCGAACCTCGCTGTGCTGGGCGTGGGGGAGCGGCACATTGCCGTGGGGGCAGGCAGGCTCGAGCTGGCAGAGCCGGTGCGGGTGGATGTCCTCTGCGCACCGGGCACGCTGTCCGATTCCGTGCGGCCCGACACGATTTTGTACACCGCTGCCGCACCGCGCTGGTTGGACGACGCTGCAGGCTGCACCCTGCGCTATGGCGAGGACACGCCCGGACTGACCCTGCGCCCGGGCCGCAGCATGATTTGGGAGGAGGCACAGACGATTGCTGTACAGTGAAAAGGAGCTGGAAAAACGCCTGAAGGCAGGCTGCGCGCTCTACTATTTCTACGCATCGGACGAGGCGCTCGTCCACACGGCGGCGCAGAAGACGCTGAAATATCTGAACCGCGACGACCCCGAGACGACGGTGCTGGACGGGCCGACCCCCTCGGTGGAGGAGATCGTGCTAGCTGCCGGTACGATTTCATTCTTCGGCGGCAAACGCCTGGTACTCATGCCGCTGATCCGTCCGTCAACCTATTCCGACAAGGATTTGCAGGAGCTTTGCGACACGCTGGCCGACACCGAGAACGCCATCTTTGTGCTGACGAGCATCATCGAGGAGAGCTACGGCAAACTGCGCCCCGGCAAGCGGGAGCAAAAGCTCATTGCCAACTGCGAGAAGCTTGGCTACTGTGTACAGCTCAACCGCCCCACGGGCGCGGCTTTACAGGCCATGGCCCGCGATTGGGCGAAGGAGGCCGGTGCGGACTTTGCCCCCGGCGCCGAAGCTGCGCTGCTGGCCCGCTGCGGCGAGGATCAGTTCCTGCTTAAAAATGAGGTCGAAAAGCTGGCCGCGCTGGCCAACTACAGCACAATTACAAAAGAAATGGTCAGCCGGCTCGGCACGGTCACGCTCGACGCGGACACGTTCGATATGGTCAAGCTGCTGACGAGCGGCCAGGCCGATAAGGCCCAGCAAAAGCTGAAAACGCTGCTGGCGCTGCAAAACGAGCCGATCATGATTACCGGCGCACTCATCAGCAACTATCTGGATCTGTACCGCGTGCTGCTGGGCCGCCGCAGCCGCCGGAGCCTCGGCGATGTGGCCAAGGACTTTGGCTACAAGGGCAATTGGAATTACCGCCTCAATTCTACCGAAAAAACCGCGTTGCGCTTCAAGCGTGCCCAGCTGGAGGACTGCCTGCACATCCTGCAAAGACTGGACACCGACCTGAAAAGCAGCAAGCTGGACGCCGACCTTTTAATGCAGAAGGCGCTGTGTGAGCTGGCGCTGGCCGGGAGGGCATAAATGCTGAAATTGGAACAAGCCCTGCTGGTGGAGGGCAAATACGACGCTGCACGCCTTAGCAATATCGTGGACGGCACGATCCTGACGACGGACGGCTTCCGGGTGTTCAAGGACGGCGCGCTGCAAAGGCTGCTCAAGCGCATTGCTGCAGCGCAGGGGCTTATCATTTTGACAGACTCCGACGCCGCCGGGTTCAAGATTCGCCACTTTGTCACGGGTCTTGTCGGCGCGGAGCATGTCCTGCAGGCCTACGTCCCGGCGATTGCGGGCAAGGAGTCACGCAAGGCCGAGCCCGGCAAGGAGGGACTGCTCGGCGTCGAGGGCGTATCCGACGATTTGATTGTACAGGGCCTTGAAACCGCCCTGGCAAGTAAAACTGCTTGCCAGCAGAAAACGACCCAGTCGCGCTCCATCACGTACACCGATTTGTACGACTGGGGCATCTCCGGCACGGCCAACAGCGCCGAGAACCGCCGGGTGTTTTTGCGCCGCCTCGGTCTGCCGCCGCGGTTGAGCAAAAAGGAGCTGCTGCAGGTGCTCAACACACTCTACACCTACGACGCTCTGAACGCCGAAATCAAAAAGCTATAAAAATTGCCCGGAACCGTGCAAGTGGTTCCGGGCATTTTTATACGCGAGTAACGCGATCAGACTTCCAGTTTTTCTAATTCTGCCATCCACAGCGTATTGCAGGCGTCGCTGGGCATACGCCAGTCGCCGCGGGGGGACAGCGTGACCGAACCGACCTTCGGGCCGTCGGGCAGACAGCTGCGCTTGAACTGCTGGGCAAAGAAGCGGCGGTAGAAATTTTTCAGCCACGCCAGCAGGACCTCCGGCTCATACCGGCCGTCAAAGGCTGTGCGGGCCAGATGGTAGATTTTTGTCGGACTGAACCCAAAGCGCAGCACATAGTAGAGATAGAAGTCGTGCAGCTCATACGGGCCGACGAGTTTTTCGGTCTGCTGGGCAATCGTGCCGTCTGCGGCGGTGGGCAGCAGCTCGGGGCTGACGGGGGTGTCCAGAATATCCACCAGCACGTCCCGCAGCGTGTCATTGCCGCAGGTGTCGGCCACGTACTGCACAATATGGCGCACCAGCGTTTTCGGCACGCCGGTGTTGACGCCGTACATGCTCATGTGGTCGCCGTTGTAGGTGGCCCAGCCCAGCGCCAGCTCGCTTAAGTCGCCGGTGCCGATGACAAAGCCGCCGTTCTTGTTGGCATAGTCCATCAGCTCCAGCGTGCGCACGCGGGCCTGGCAGTTTTCAAATGTGACATCGTACTTGTCGGCGGGCTGGCCGATGTCCGCAAAGTGGCTTTTGACGGTCTCGGTGATGTTGATCTCGCCGAACGTCACGCCCAAAGCCTCGCACAGAATCTCGGCGTTGGAGCGGGTGCGCTTCGTCGTGCCGAAGCAGGGCATCGTCAGGGCCACAATATCCTTCGCGTCGCGGCCCAGCACCTTACAGGCGCGCACGGCCACCAGCAGGGCCAGGCAGCTGTCCAGCCCGCCGGAGATACCCAGCACGCCGCACTTGGCGTGGGTGTGCTCCATGCGCTTGGCAAGGCCCTCGGCCTGGATGCGCAGAATCAGCTCGCACCGCTCGGCGCGGGTCGCGGCGTCCTGCGGCACAAACGGCGTGCAGGAGACAGGGCGAATCAGCGCCAGCTCCACGGGCGGCAGCTCAAATTCCACAGTGGTGTAGCCGTTCGTTTCCGGCATAAACGTCGTGTTGCGCTGGCGCTCCTGCACCATGCGGCCCAGGTCCAGCTCGGTCACGGCATCCTCGCCCGCAAACGGTGCAGCGTCGGCCAGCAGACTGCCGTTCTCGGCAATCAGGTTGTGGCCCGCAAACGTCATGTCGGTGGTGCTTTCGCCGTGGCCTGCGTCGGCGTAGAGGTACGCACACAGCAGACGCGCGCTCTGCCCGCAGACCAGCTCACGGCGGTAGGCTGCCTTGTCGACGGTTTCATCGCTGGCGGACAGGTTTGCCACAACGGTAGCCCCGGCCAGTGCGTGGGCACAGCTCGGCGGAATGGGGGACCACAGGTCCTCGCAGACCTCGGCTGCCAGCACAAAGGCGGGCAGCTGTTTGCAGGCAAACAGAAGGTTCGTGCCGATCAGCGTCTCCTGCCCGGCCAGCTCGATGCACTCGGGCTCACGCATACCGGGGATAAAGTGGCGCTTCTCGTAAAACTCGCCGTAGTTGGGCAGGTGTACTTTCGGCACCAGACCCAGCAGCTCACCGTTGCAGAGCACCGCCGCACAGTTGTACAGCTTGCCGTTATGGCGCACAGGCAGGCCGACGAGGACAACGACGTTCAGTCCCTCGCTGGCCTTCAAAATCGAGGCAAGGCCGTCCTCGGCCCCACGCAGCAGGGTATCCTGCAAGAACAGGTCACTGCAGGTGTAGCCGGTCAGCGCAAACTCCGGCAGGCAGAGCAGCTGCACATTTTTTTCGGCGTACTCGCGCATGACGCCGATGATCTGGTCGGCGTTGTAGGTGCAGTCGGCCACGCGCAGGGCGGGGCTGGCCGCAGCAGCGCGGATAAAGCCGTTTTCAAAAGCGGGAAAGCTGTACTTCATAGCCAAACTTCCTTTATCATAATCTATAAAAACTATCATAGCACAGTGGGCGAATTGCCGCAAGTGTGGGTTTTACAGGGAAAATTTATTTTTCAAAAAGTAATATATACTTGACATAATGTAAGGTACGTGCTATAGTAAAGTCACAGCAAGAGGAAAGGAAACGAAGGCAATGGCAAAGAATCTGAAGCTGAAGGCTGCCCGTGCTGCGCTGGATATGACCCAGGCGGATCTGGCGGCGGTGGTAGGTGTGTCCCGCCAGACCATCAATGCAATCGAAAAAGGCGAGTACAACCCCACCATCAACCTTTGCCGCAGCATCTGCAAGGTGCTGGGCAAGACATTGGACGAGCTGTTCTGGGAGGAATGAGCGATGAACATAAAAGAATTTTTTAAGCGCGACAATCTTGATGAAATGCAAAAGCAGACCCTTTTAAAAATTGAGTCCTGCGGCTTCTGGGCGCTGTGGGTGCTGCTGCTGGCGGCGCTGATCATCGAAAGTCTGCTGGGCTTTACCCCGCGGGAGATGGCGGCAGAATGGTTTATCTTTATGCTGGGGTGCGCCTATGCGCTCATTAGTGATCTGCGTGCCGGTATCTGGGACCGTCACCTTAAACCGAACACGAAAACCAATGCCGCTGTGTCCGTCGTGGGCGGTGCTGCCGTGTTTGTGTGGGGGCTTATCAAATTTGCAGAGTTTGGCATGGGCGTTGCGGTTCTGCAGGCGGTCATCATGGGGGTCTGTACCTGGGTACTGTGCTTTGCATTGCTGCAGCTCAGCATGAAGGCTTACAAAAAACGCCACGCTGAGTTGGAAAACCCAAAGGAGGACGACGATGAAAACGAATAAAAAAGAGCTGACTGTCTTTGCGCTCTGTGCTTACGCAATCCCGTTTCTGATGATGCCGCTTTTGTACATCTGCCTGCAAAACGGGCGGGACACCTCGATTTTTGCCAACGCCCAGATGTTCTACCCGGCGGCGGGCGTTATGCTGGCATTTTTGCTGGCAAGAAGGCAGGGGACGCCAAAGCGGTTTTACATCCTGCACATCGCGGCCACTGCGCTGATGCTCGCCATGAGCGTTCTGTCTGCGTTCCTGCCGCAGGAGGGCTGGCTGAATATTGCAAACTTTGTCATCATTATCGCGTCGGTGCTGGGCTGGATCTTCCTGCTGACCGAGAAAAAGACAAAGCGCGAAGACTACGGTCTGCGCCTGCACGGCAAATTCCTGACGGCGTTTGCTATCTGTGCCTACTTCCTCGTCGCCAAAACCGGCATGGTCTTTCTTTCCGTGGCGCTGCAGGGCGGCGACGCCTGGGCGGAGTACCTGACTTACTGGCAATCGTCTGCGCCGTGGCTCATGGCACTGGTGCTGGTGCCAAACTTTTTCTTATCCTTTCTGCCGTTCTTTGGTGAGGAATACGGCTGGCGCTATTATCTGACGCCAGCCCTGCAAAGCCGTTTCGGCGCACGGCGCGGCGCACTGGCCGTTGGTGTGCTGTGGGGCCTGTGGCATCTGCCGCTGAATCTTTTCTTCTACAGCCCCGACACCTCACTGCAGAGCATTGCCGCACAGCTTGTTGTCTGCGTGACGCTCGGTGTATTTTTCACCTTTGCGTATGAGAAGTGCGGCAAAAATATCTGGCTCCCCGTGGTGCTGCACTACCTCAACAACAGCATGGTCTTGGTCTGGACCGGTACGGCGGATATTTCCAATCAAATCATCGGCTGGGGCGATGTGGCCTCTGCCGCCGTGCAGTACGCCCTTGTGTTCCTGCCGTTCCTGGCGGCAAAATGCTTTAAAAAGGCAGAATAAAAAATGAAGGTGCAGAAACAGCTCTGCACCTTCGTTTTTTGTTTAAGGGGGATAGCTCAGACCTCAAACGCCTTATGCAGGGCATCGAGGGCGGTGTCCTCGTCCTGCTGGCGAATCAGCAGGGAGATGTCAAGGTCGCTCGTTGTGATGAGCACGATTTCAATACCTGCACCGGCCAGTGCGGCCAGCGCACGGGCGGCGACGCCGCAGCTGGTGACCATCTCCTCACCAAAGAGGTTGATCTTGCTGTAGCCGCCGGAGACCAGCGGGGGATTGGCCTTGGCTGCGGCGGGCAGAGCCTTCATAACGGCGGCAAAGTTGTCATAGCTCGTCGTAAAGCTGAAATCCACCGCGGAGCCGCGGGGCGCGCTCTGGCAGATCATATCGACCACAATACCGGCCTTGGCAAAAACGTCCAGGTGCTCGGCCAGGCTCTGTGCGCTGTACTGGGCACCGGGGAAGGTGGTGAGCATAATGTTCTGCTCGCTGCTGATCTTGCTGACACCGTACATAAAAATCATCCTTTCATTCAATCTAACGTGAGGAACTCCTCGTCAATCGTACTGCGGAGCATGCTCTCTATGTATTCGCGGGAGAGGGTGAACTCTCCGTGTGCTGCACCCAGTTCGTCTGTGTACTGGCTGTAGGGGATGACCCGGATATTCTTGTACCCGGCCTCATACTGGCTGATAACGCAGTGCAGCTTCGGGTCACGGATGGCAATGCTCACACTGCCGTCAGGCTGGGTCGTCTTATCAAAATACACGTCCAGAATCGCGCCGATGACATTATCGCGCGAGGACTGCGCGTTGATGAAGTTGCCCAGGCTGTAGACGATGAAGGTCGTGTTGCCGTTCACACCGGTCAGCCATGCGGCGTTCTGTACTACATGCGGGTGGGTGCCGATGATGACATCGACGCCCTGGTCGGCCAGCCACTGAGCAGTCTCCCTTTGAAAGTCGTTGACCTCGTGCGTGCCCTCGGTGCCCATGTGGGCGCTGACGATAAGAACATCGCAGTTCGGGCGCATATCGGCGATCTGTTTGGCAATCGTTTCATGGTCGTCCAGATACACAACGCCATAGTCTGTGCCGGACGGCGTGGGCAGGCCGTTGGTGTGCTCCGTATAGGAGAGATAGCCGAACGTGATGCCGTTGACGGTCTGGTAGGCGTAGTTGTCATAGGTTTCCAGATTGTAAAAGCCCATTGTGACCACATCGTCCGGCATGGCAGCCCAGTGTGCCATGGATGTCTCAATGCCCGCCGCCCCCTTGTCGTAGCTGTGATTGTTGGAGAGACTGAACACGCGGAAGCCCAAATTATACAGCGTGTCGGTGATCTCGCCGGGGGTGGAGAACATCGGATAGCCGCTGGCGGCGAACTCGTCGTTGACGAGCGTCTCCTGATTGAGCCAGTTCACATCAAACTGGTCGTAGTAGCCCTGCATGGCTGCGTAGGCGGCGTCAAAATCGTAGTGGTCGCCGCCGCGCTCCTTAGCCTGCAAAAAGATACCATCGTGAATCAGGTCGTCGCCCGTGGCGGAAAAGTGCACGGTCTCGACGGTTGGCGTCGGCTCGGGGGTCGGCTCCGGTGTAGCGGTTGGTTCCGGCTCTGCCGGCATATCCACGACTACGGGCTGCGGATTGACCGCGGGCAGGGTCACAGCCTGATTGCCGACGCCCAGCAGAGAGCCGACAACTACGCCGCCGACGCCCAGTGCGATGACCGCGCAGGCGGCAAGGTCGTTGCCGTTCATTCGCATATCAGTTTACCTCGCAGCAGGTCGGTCATCGTGTAATAGCCGGGGGCCAGCGCAGCAATATAGAGCGCTGCCTGTACGGCACCGTCGGCAAAGACGCCGCGGCTGCCCGCGCTGTGGCTCAGCGTCAAGACCTCGTCGGGGCCGCAGAACAGCACATCGTGCTCGCCCACAATGCCGCCGCCGCGGATGGAGCTGATGCCCAGCTCCTGTGCGCCGCGCTTCTGGCGAACCTGCGTGCGGTCATAGACGTACTCATATTTGCCGTTCGCCTCGGTGTTGATGGCGTCGGCAATCATCAGCGCTGTGCCGCTGGGCGCGTCCAGCTTGTTATGATGGTGCTTCTCGATAATCTCAATGTCAAACTCGCCGCCCAGGATCTTCGTAGCCTGGCGGGCCAGCTCGATCAGCACGTTGACACCCACCGACATGTTTGCGCTGCGGAAGATCGGCGTCCTGGTGCTGGCCGCCTCCAGTGCAGCCTCATCCTCCCTGGAAAGGCCGGTGGAGCAGATGACGCAGGGCAGACCGTTGGCGGCACCGTACTGCGCTGCTGCAACCGCCCCGGCGGGTGAGGAAAAGTCGATGATGACGCCCTTGCAGGGCAGTGCGTCAAACCCGGCGTAAACGGGGATTTCGCCGATCCGCCCGGCTTCGCGATCCACACCGGCTACGATGCGGCAATCCTCGCGCGCACCGATCTTCTCGACCAGTGCGCGGCCCATACGGCCATAGATGCCCTGAATGATAATATCCGTCATGTGTTATTGTTCCTTTCATGCAAAAGTCGTGCAAAAGCAAAAAGCCGACCCGCGGCATGGCAGTGGGTCGGCTGTGAAATTATTTCAGCAGGCCGAACTCCTGCATGGCAGTCTCCAGCTGTGCCTGCACTGCGGCGGAGGGCGCAACGAGCGGCAGACGGCAGTCGCCGGCATTCCAGCCAAGGCGGTTCATGGCCCACTTGACCGGGATGGGGTTGACGTCGGCAAACAGTGCCTTGATAAGCGGCACCGCCTTGAGCTGCATGGACAAGCTCTCGGCAGTCTCACCGGCGAACCATTTGGCGCAGATGTCATGGGTGTACTGCGGGGCTACGTTGGACAGCACGCTGATCACGCCCTTGCCGCCCAGAGCCAGCAGCGGCACGATCTGGTCATCGTTGCCGGAGTAGATGTTCAGGCTGTCACCGCAGGCCGCTGCGATCTCGGCCACGTGGCTGATGTTGCCGCTGGCCTCCTTGACGGCGTTGATGTTCGAGTGCTTCGCAAGCTCGGCCAGCGTGGCGGGCGTCAGGTTGCAGCCCGTGCGGCTGGGCACATTGTACAGGATGCAGGGGATATGCACGGCGTCCGCAATGGCTGTGTAGTGAGCCAGCAGGCCCGCCTGGCTCGTCTTGTTGTAGTAGGGCGTGACCAGCAGCAGTGCGTCGGCACCGTCGGCCTCAGCCTGCTGGGACAGCCAAATGGCGTACTTCGTGTCGTTGGAGCCGGTACCCGCAATCACCGGGACACGGCCTGCCGTCTTTTTGACGGTATAGCGGATGCACTCGGTGTGCTCCTCGTCGGTCAGTGTCGGGGACTCACCCGTCGTGCCGCAGATGACAATGGCATCCGTGCTGTGGGCAATCTGGTCGTCGATGATGCGGCCAAGCTCGTCGTAGTTGACGCTGCCGTCGGTGTTCATCGGGGTGATGATCGCCACGGCGGCACCGGTAAATACGGGTCTCTTCATACGAATTCTCCTTACACCAAGGCTGCCATGCGCAGCCGATCAATCAAAATAGCCCTTGGCAGCCAGCAGCTCGGCCAGCAGCACCGCGCCGCCGGCAGCGCCGCGCAGCGTGTTGTGGGACAGGCAGACGAACTTGTAGTCGTACTGGTTATCCTCACGCAGACGGCCAATGCTGACAGCCATGCCGTTTTCCAGCATACGGTCCAGTTTGGGCTGCGGGCGGTCATTTTCCTCAAAGTAATGCAGGAACTGCTTCGGGGCGCTGGGCAGCTCCAGATCCTGTGCGGGACCGTGGAATTCCTTCCAGGCCTGCAGAATTTCTTCCTTAGAAGGCTTATTCTCAAAGCGCACGAACACCGCGCCCATGTGGCCGTCAGAGACAGGTACGCGCAGGCACTGGGCCGTAAAGCGGGGAGACTCGGCCGAGACGATCTTGTCGCCCTCGATGTGGCCCCACAGCTTCAGCGGCTCCTGCTCGCTCTTTTCCTCCTCGCCGCCGATGTAGGGGATGACGTTGTCGAGGATGTCGGGGAAGGTCTCAAACGTCTTGCCTGCGCCGGAGATGGCCTGATAGGTGCAGACGAGCACGTCAGAAATGCCGTATTTGCGCAGGGGATGAAGGGCAGGCACATAGCTCTGCAGGCTGCAGTTGGACTTGACGGCCACAAAGCCGCGCTTGGTGCCCAGGCGCTTGCGCTGGGCAGGGATGATGTCGATGTGGTCGGCGTTGATCTCGGGTACGACCATCGGCACGTCAGGGGTAAAGCGGTGCGCGCTGTTGTTGGACACGACCGGGCACTCGGCCTTGGCGTAGGCCTCCTCCAGTGCCTTGATCTCGTCCTTCTTCATGTTGACGGCGCAAAAGACAAAATCGACCTTGGCGGCGACCTCCTCCACATTGGCGGCGTCCAGTACGACCATCTTTTTAACGCTCTCGGGCATGGGGGTCTTCATCAACCAGCGGCTGCCGACGGCCTCTTCATAGGTTTTGCCAGCGCTGCGTGCGCTGGCCGCAAGGGCAACCAGATTAAACCAGGGGTGATTTTCCAGCAGCGTAATAAAGCGCTGGCCGACCATACCGGTTGCACCGATAACACCAACATTGTACTGTTTCATCCTGACTAAGACCATCCTTTCACGATACCCTTCCTTAAATCTATGCGGCTCCCACGGAAATTTGCACAGATAATAAAAAAACCGGCTTGAAAACCGGCACAAAATGCAATATAATATCATATTGCATATAACACAGCGCAACACACTGTTTTACAGCGTGACAGTCCCGCACCTGTTCGGCTGCGGACCCAGAAAATGCGTGCCGCGCATTTTCTTCGGCGAAGAACCCTTTCCCGGCTCTCGCCCCTGGCAGGGCATGATGAAAACCGGTACTGATGCGCTTCGCGCCTCTGTGTTTGGATTCATTATAATATTCCCGCATAAGAATGTCAAGACGATAACGCTTTAAAGTAAAAAAAGGATGATACAAAAATGCTCAAAAAAGATTTCTGGTACGACCTGCCGAAAGAGCTGATCGCGCAGGAGCCTGCCGACCCCCGCGATGCCGCCCGTTTGATGGTGCTGGACCGCAAAAATGATAAGATCCTGCACTCGGTATTCCATGAGCTGCCGCATTATCTTGAAAAGGGCGATCTGCTCGTTGTCAATAACTCCAAGGTTCTGCCTGCCCGCCTGATGGGCACCAAGGTGCCCACAGGCGCTGTCTGCGAGCTGCTGCTGCTCCGCCAGGTCAAGGGCGATACCTGGGAGTGCCTGGCCCGCCCCGGCAAGCGGATGCAGCCGGGCACGAAGGTGGAGTTCGGCGACGGAAGCCTGACCGCCGTGGTGGATGAGACGCTGCCTGACGGCAATAAGTATGTGACCTTTACCTACGACACCGAGACACTGTACGAGAAGCTGGACGAGTTCGGCAAGATGCCGCTGCCGCCCTACATCACGAAGCAGCTCGAGGATCAGAGCCAGTACCAGACCGTCTACGCCAAGGAACTGGGCAGCGCCGCCGCGCCCACCGCGGGCCTGCACTTTACCCCGCAGCTGATGGATACGATCCGCTCCCGCGGCGTCAACATTGCCGAGGTCACGCTGCATGTCGGCCTGGGCACCTTCCGTCCCGTGAATGAGGAATCCATTGAGGACCACCAGATGCACAGCGAGTGGTACTCCGTCAGCGAGGAGACGGCGAAGCTCATCAACGAGACCCGCGCCGCGGGCCACCGCGTCATTGCCGTGGGCACAACGAGCTGCCGCACGCTGGAATCTGTCTGGGCTAAGTACGGCAAGATCGTGCCGTGCAGCGGGAATACCAGCATCTTCATTTATCCCGGCGTCGAGCTGAAAGCCATCGACGGCCTGATTACGAACTTCCACCTGCCGGAGAGCACCCTTATCATGCTGATTGCCGCCTTCTACGGCTACGACAAGACGATGGCCGCTTACAAGGTCGCCGTTGAGGAAAAGTACCGCTTCTTCAGCTTTGGTGATGCGATGTTCATTCGGTAACAGAAAATATCTTTTGCGAAAGCGCCGGGGCAGATCTTCGGCGCTTTTGTTGTGATACGAGGGGGCACTGTATGGAGCAGGGCAGACTGTTCAAAATCGTGTATCATCTGTTGGACAAGGGCAGAGCCACGGCCCCCGAGCTGGCAGAAAAATTTGAAGTATCGGTAAGAACGATTTACCGCGACCTGGATGCCATCAGTGCTGCCGGGATACCGATTTATACTGTGCAGGGAAAGGGTGGTGGTATTTTTATCCTGCCGGAGTTTGTGCTGGACAAATCGCTGCTGACGCCGCAGGAAAAAGAGCAAATTTTGATGGCACTGCAGGGCCTTGCCGCCGCGGAAGACAGCCGGACCGATGAACTGCTTACCAAATTGAGCGGGCTTTTCCGGGTACAAGGCGCAAATTGGATCGAGGTCGATTTTTCCGACTGGCACAAAAATACGGCGAGTGCGGAGCTGTTCGACGAGCTCAAAAGGGCTGTTTTCAGCTGCCGCAGGGTCAGCTTTTCGTATTTTGCGGGCGAAGGCGGCGGCACTGTCCGCACGGTGGAACCGGTCAAGCTGATTTTCAAGAGCAAGGACTGGTATTTGTACGGCTTCTGCCTTTTGCGAAACGACTACCGCTTTTTCAAGCTGACCCGCATCAAGGATTTGACGCTTCTGCCGGAGACCTTCCTGCGCAGGAAGGCGGATGTCCCGGAGCTAAAACCGACGATACAGCAGGAGCGGCTGATCTCGGTAAGGCTGAAGTTCTCCCCGGCGGCTGCCTTCCGCGTCTATGACGAATTTACCGATACCGTGGAGAAGGATGCGCAGGGAAGCCTGTATGTGACCGTTGATATGCCAGAAAGAACGCTGTATAGCTACATTTTGTCCTATGGCGACGCAGTTGAAATCCTGGAGCCCGACGAATTGCGGTGCAGCATGAAAGAAAAGCTGACCCGCATGGCAGAAAAATATAAAACATGACAGGGGGTGTCATGCTTTCTGCGGTATTCTGAAAAGCGCAAGGAGGCGCTTTTTATGAAATACGAATGGAGAAGGCAGGAAAAGCAGCTTTACGGTGCAAAAACAACCCCGGTCTTGGTGACGGTTCCGACACAAAGCTGCATCATGATAAACGGTGAAGGAAACCCGAATGACACGGATTTTTCAAACCGCGTATCGGCATTGTATTCCGTGGCCTATGCGGTCAAAATGGCTTACAAAAAGACTGCAAAGGGCGAGTATGACGACTTTGCCGTGTACCCACTGGAGGGCGTCTGGCAGAAAATTGAGAACTGCGAGCTCATCAAGGAAAAGCTGCGCTACACTCTCGTGATCCGCCAGCCGGATTTTGTCGGAGAGGACGGCGTGTGCGCTGCGCTGGAACGCACAAAACACCGAAAACTAAACCCGCTCTTGGAAGAAGTCCGCTTCGGCACCGTGCCGGGCGAAACCTGTGTGCAGCTTTTGCATGTCGGCGCGTATGACGATGAACCGGTTTCTTTCGCAAAAATGGACGAATTTGTACACGCCCACAGCCTGACGCGCACGGAGGAAGGCCACCGGGAAATCTACCTGAGCAATGCCACCCGCACAGAAAAAAACAGGCTCAAAACCATTTTGCGCTATAGAGTAAAATAATTTTTCCGACGGGGGTGGTGAGCCTGCCGATTTACAGTTGACGAACCACGGATTTTCTTTTATAATAATCTATTAGGCGGTGCAGGGAAAAAGCCCCCTGCGCCGCCGTTTTCGATGAAATATTTTTAAAACGGAGATAGAAAGCTATGCCTTACCGCCTTATCAAACAGGAAGGGGCTGCCCGCCGCGGCGAATTTACCACGGTGCACGGCACGGTCCAGACCCCTGCATTCCAGAATGTCGCCACGGCTGCCGCCATCAAGGGCGGTCTGTCGGCGCTGGACCTCAAGGACATCCGCGCACAGGTCATGCTGTGCAACACCTATCATCTGCACCTGCGCCCGGGCGACAAACTCGTGGCTGAGATGGGCGGTCTGCACAAGTTTACCAAGTGGGACGGCCCCATCCTGACCGACAGCGGCGGCTTTCAGGTGTTCAGTCTGGCCAAGCTGCGCCATATTACGGAGGAGGGCGTGACCTTCAACTCCCACCTCGACGGCCACCGTATCTTTATGGGACCGGAGCAGAGCATGCAGATTCAGGCAAACCTTGGCTCTACGATTGCCATGGCCTTTGACGAGTGCGTCGAAAACCCGGCTACCTACGAGTACGCCAAGAACAGCTGCGCCCGCACGGCCCGTTGGCTGCTGCGCTGCAAGGACGAGATGAACCGCCTGAAGCATGAGGAAAAGGCCGTCAATCCCGACCAGCTGCTGTTTGGCATCAACCAGGGCTGCACGTTCGCCGACCTGCGCGTTGAGCACATGAAGCAGATCGCCGAGTATGATCTGGACGGCTACGCCATCGGTGGTCTGGCCGTCGGTGAGCCCGCCGAGGTCATGTATGACATCATCTCTGCCGTAGAGCCGTTTGCGCCGAAAAACAAAATCCGCTATCTGATGGGCGTCGGCACGCCGGGCAACATCATTGAGGGCGTCTACCGCGGCGTTGATCTGTTCGACTGCGTCATGCCCAGCCGCAACGCGCGCCACGGGCATCTGTTCACCTGGGACGGCATCATCAATATCAAGAACCTGAAATACGAGCGCGACGAGTCGCCCATCGACCCGCACTGTGACTGCCCGGTCTGCCGCAATTTCTCCCGCGCGTATATCCGCCATTTGCAGAAAGCAGACGAGCTGCTGGGCATGCGCCTGGCTGTCATGCACAACCTGTACTTCTACAATCACCTGATGGAGCGCATCCGCGAGGCACTGGACAACGGCACCTTCCAGCAGTTCCACGACACCTATGTGCATAAACTTGATACCCGCATCTGATTTTTCCGGCAAAACGCTTGCACAATGCGCATTTATCCGATATAATAGAAGAAATCGTTATTTTTAAGGAGTATACTTGCTATGATCCAGTTTCTGAATGCCGCCACCGGCACGGCTAGCACGGCTGAAATGCTGCTGAGCTTCCTGCCGATGATCCTTATCATCGTGTTCATGATCGTCCTGATCTACCTGCCGCAGAAGCGCCAGGACAAGAAGGATGCTGCCATGCGCAGCTCCATCGAGATCGGCGACAAAGTCACCACCATCGGCGGTATCGTCGGCATCGTCTGCGCCATTGCGGACAAGGATGACACCATCGTCATCGAGACCGGCAGTGACCGCACGAAGATTCGCTTCCGCCGCTCCGCAATCTCCTCTGTGGAGAAGCTGGACACCGGTAAGGACAGCAAGTCCACCCCCGTCAAGAAGTAATTGACATAAAACCCACGCCCCCTTGCATAGTGTTGACTGTGCAAGGGGGCGTTTTGTTATGGCTAAAAATCTGCGCAAACCAAAAACCGGCGTTAAAAATCCGGCCGCGGCGGCGCTGCTGCTGTCCTTTGGCTGCGGTGTGGGCGTGTGCATATTGCTGCTGGCGCTGGCGGCGTTTCTGCTGACGCATACAGGGCTGCCATTGTCCGCAGTGCGGCCTATGGCCTGTATGGCGGCGGCAGTGGGGGCGGCTGTGTCCGCTGCCGTGCTGGCCCGCAGACTGCGGAAAAGGCTGCTGCTGTGCGGGCTGGGCTGCGGGGCATTTTACGCGGTCTGTCTGCTGGCGGCAACGCTGCTGGCAAACGGCAGACTGGATT
>ERZ779888.1488-NODE-1488-length-22947-cov-4.536170_pt1 | contig 22947 bp, 9 predicted proteins | sample MGYA00511245_ERZ779888 | MGnify/ENA primary metagenome ERZ779888 (study PRJEB29588, sample SAMEA2155255) | human gut metagenome | biome: human gut; feature: human-associated habitat; material: faeces | place: Denmark | collected 2008/2010 ...
CCATACTATTTTCGTATGGAAAAGAAAAGAAAAAAGTATTCTAAATTATTAAAAGTATTATTAATTATCCCTATTTTTGTAATACTTTCATTGTCGATAATGTTCTTTTCCATTTATTTTTCCGCAAAACTCGACAAAAACGCGCTGATTTCGCAAAAAGCCAACGTGGAACTACTCGACGCGCAAAACGAAGTGATTCCAAACGAGAAAATGTTCCGTTATATCCCTTACGAAGACATCTCAAAGAACGTTATCGACGCTTTCGTCGCGCTTGAAGATAAACGATTCTTCTCTCATCACGGGGTCGATTATTACCGTATGGCAGGCGCACTCGTTAAAGATCTGAAAAGCGGCTCGCTTAAAGAAGGCGGATCCACCATCACCCAACAACTGGCAAAAAACACACAACTAAGCAACGAAAAAACCTTGCGTAGAAAAATTAAAGAACTACGGCTCGCCGGACTGATAGAGAAAAACTATTCCAAAGAACAGATACTCGAAATGTATCTTAACGCAATCTACTTCGGTAGCGGAATTTACGGGATAGACAGCGCCGCAAAGAATTATTTCGGCAAATCCGCCTCGGAGTTGACGGCAAGCGAAGGGGCAACTCTTGCCGGTATCGTCAAAAATCCTTCTAAATACTCCCCTAAAACCCATCCGGACAATGCCGTTGAACGGCGAAATCTCGTTCTGTCTTTAATGAATAAGCAAGGTTATCTCGATTCGTCCGCTTATTCCCAAGCGTTAAGCACCGCTTATTCGTATCCCCAAAACGCTTTCGATAACGTTATTTGCGCCACATATTACAACAACGTTCTAAACGAAGCGTCGGAATTACTAAACCTTTCCGAAAAACAACTTATCTGCTCGGAATATCGAATTTATACTTATTACGACGAAGAAAAACAGAAAGTTTTACACGATTCCGCTAAAAATAGCGAATACGATTCGATAAATATTTACGGTATCGAGGCTGATAAATCGGCAATTTTATGCGACAACGCAACGGGCGGAATAGTCGCCTGTTACGGTCTGCCCGACACCGATCTTTTCTCTTTCCGCAGACAACCGGCGTCAACAATCAAACCGATTATAGTATATGCTCCCGCATTTGAATACGGACTGATTTCGCCGTCAACGCCGCTTTTAGACGAAAAAATCGACGTAAAAGGTTATTCTCCCAAAAATTACGGCGGAAATTACAGTGGCTGGATAACCGCGGAAACCGCATTAAAAAAATCCGTAAACACCGTTGCGGTTAAAATCTACGAAGATCTCGGTGAAGACAAGGCTAAATCTTTCGCAAGTAATTGCGGATTAAAGTTATCCGAAAAAGACGGCGCGGCGGCGGCTCTCGGCGGTCTTACGGACGGCTTAACAATGCCGGAATTAACCGAGGCGTATATGTGTTTGGCAAACGGCGGCATAAGGCGCAAAAATACCTTTGTTCGCAAAATCGTTGACAAAAACGGTAAAATTTTATATGAAAACAAAGAAATAGCGACGAGAGTTATGTCGGATTCCGCCGCATATTTAACCACCAACGTTCTTTGCGAAGCGACAAAAAGCGGAACTTCGTCGAAATTAAACGGTTTTTCGTACGAAATCGCCGCAAAAACCGGCACGGCGCAAAACGTACGTTGCGGCGAGTTAAACAAGGACGCCTGGAGCGTGAGTTACACCACGCAAAACACCCTTGCCGTCTGGTACGGTGACGTTAAAAATACCGACAAATCGGGAATTTCTACCACGGGAAGCGCCTACCCTACGCTTTTGGCGCGCAAAATATATTCGCTTTTACCGCCGCCCGCCGAAAGCAAATTTACCATTCCGCATAGCGTGTTTTCTGTTGAAATCGACAAATTCGCAAAAGAAAACGACCATATTTTATACCTATGCAATTCGTTTACGCCGACGGATTATCGCGAAAAAGTCATTGTTTCGGCTAAATGTTGCCCCGATAAACAATCGCCCTATTTTGACGTAAACAACGTGTATTTTTCCGTTAAAACGAACGCAACCGAGCGCACCGTAGAAATTTCGTCTTCCGAGCCGTTCGACTACGTTCTGGAAGAATACGATCTGCTGAACGGCATAAAAAAAGAATTTTTTATAAGCGAAAACGGCGTTTTCGCGCTCCCGTACGAAACACAAAACGCCGTTTATTCCTACAAACTTCTCGTTCGCTATAAGGGTGAACCTCTAGGCTACGCTTCGATTAAGGATTCTTATTTTACGCCTTACGATTACAAATTATAGTTTCGACGCGCGAAATCGCGTCTTCGATCAGACTTTCGCAATCAAGATTTTGCTCGTATTCGAGAGCCTTCTCCACGCTCGGTCTGATGACGGGATTTTTCGGCAAAAACACGGTACAGCAATCTTCAAAAGGCAAAATACTCGTTTCGAAAGTGCCTATATCGCGCGAAATATTGATAATATCTTCTTTGTCGAAACCGATTAGCGGACGAAATACCGGCATTTTAACCACACTGTTGGTGACGGTTATACTCTCCATCGTCTGACTTGCGACCTGTCCCAAACTTTCGCCCGTTATAAGCGCGCCGCACCCAGATTTTTCCGCAAGACGTTCCGCGATTTTCATCATAAATCTGCGCATCACCGTAATCATATACTCGATCGGGCAATTTTCTTTAATCGCATATTGAATTTCGGTAAAAGGAACGACAAAAAGCGTAATATCTCCGCTATATGCGGCAATTTCGCGTGCAAGATCGACGACCTTTTCTTTGGCTTGTTCGCTCGTATAAGGAAAACTATGGTAATGCACGGCGTAAAGTTTCAGTCCGCGCTTTGCCATCGTATAACCGGCAACCGGGCTGTCGATACCGCCGCTAAGCAAAAGCATACCGTTACCGCTGCACCCTACCGGCAAGCCGCCGCGACACGGAATTCTATCGTAATATATGTAAGTAACGCCGTTTTCGCGAATATCGACGTTTACCTCGAAATCGTACTTAAACAAATCGACGGTAAGCCCGGGCGCGCGGTCGAGCATATCTCCGCCTATCTCACGGGCAATTTCCATAGACGTAAGCGGAAGTCTCTTATCCGCACGATTAACGGTAACCCTGAATTTACCTTCCTTAGGAAACAACTCGGAACATTTTTCACTGATAACCGCCAAATCCGTACGAACTTTAACCGCAGGACTGATACTGTATATACCGAACACACATTTAAGTCTTGATATAATTTCACTCTCGTCGTCATCCAAATACTTTTCTACGTACATTCTGTTTTGTGCGGATACAACCGAACAATCGATACCTTTAAGAGCCGTCGCAATATTACGCTTCAGCGTTGAAATAAAAAAGCCTTTATTGTTCCCTTTAAGGAAGATTTCGCCTATACGAATAAGAATGGTTTTTTCCATATTCACCTCTGTTTTGTTGTGTTTATTATTCTAATTTATATACTTATTCAAAATTATAAAATCTTTTTTAATGCACTCTTTGAAATACTCAATGTCGCTTTTCGTCGTAAATCTCGAAAAACTTATGCGAATTATACCGTTTTCGTATTCGGGCGTCAATTTTAGTATCGCAGGCAATTTTTTATGCGCTTTTTTGCTTGAACACGCACTTCCCGTTCCGATAAAAATACCGTATTTTTCAAGAGAATGCAACATTACTTCTCCCCTTACTTTCGGCATAATCGCACACAAAATATACGGCGAGTAATCACACGGCAAAACGACTTTGAAACCTTCTTCATTAAAGAAATCCACAAGATCGTTTCTTAACGAGATCGCATTTTCTCTGTTTGTTTTTTCGGATTTAATCGCCTCTTCGACGGCATACCCGAAGGAAATTATACCGCCGACGTTTTCGGTGGACGATCTTATTCCGAACTCCTGTCCGCCGCCGTATATCAAAGGACGAACGTTTATTCCTTCCTTAATAAACAAACCCGCCACACCTTTCAAGCCGTGGATTTTATGTCCGCTTACCGTATATAAATCGACGTTTAAGTCCGCTAAATCAACTTTGATTTTTCCTACCGCCTGCACTCCGTCCGAATGGAAAATTACTTCGGGATTTATTTTTTTTGCGATGGAACAAAGTTTCTTTATATCGTTTACGCACCCGGTTTCGTTGTTTACGTGCATTACCGACACGAGAGATACGTTCTCGTTCATCAATGCGGCAAACTCGCTTTCGATCACCCTGCCCGTTTCGTCAACCTTGCAAAAAACAACGTCATAGCCGCGTTGTTTTAGTTCCTGCGCCGCATTATACACCGCAGGATGTTCGCTTTCCGAAACGATTATTCTTGAATTTTTGCCTTTTTTCGTTCCGAACAGTGCGAGATTGTCGCTTTCCGAACCGCTCGACGTAAAAATAAACTTTCCGTTACCTTTCAAAAGTTTAAGTATTTTTTCTCTAGTATCTTTGATTTCGCGAGATAAAACCAGCGACGGATGATACGGCGCGGACGGATTAAAATAATTCTCGGTCTGATATTTCGTATAAATATCCACAACTTCCGGCAAAGCGCGGGTCGTGCCGGCATTATCGAGATATATCGTCATTTTTTCTCCTTTCGTCAACGAGCGCATACGTATAAGCGTCCGCAGTGACGTATATTTTTCTGTTTTTTGAAACTATTTCGAGCGTTTCGCACCCGTCGATACGTTTTCTCGATGAAAAATCGTCCGTTGTTCCTACGCAAGGCTCTTCGCAAGCGAACGAAAGTGAGTCGATTTCGCCGCACCTACAAGAAAAAATCTCCTTTTTGCTGCCGTCAACGGTTATTTTTTCCACAGAAAACACGTTATCGCAACAAACGATTCTTATCGTGAACGCAAATTCTTTCGCTATAATATCGCATAAAAGCGATACGAACAGGCTCCCTGCGACGCCGAAAACGAAATACGGAGTAACGAACACCGACGGAAAGACGAACGCTATCGTACATATCCGAAAAAACGGAGAAGCAAACGAAAAAAACTTATAAGCGGCGGCATTTTTTTCGTATGCGTACTCTATGCGGTGATCACTTAAAATACGCAACGGTTACCCCCCTGCCGCCTTCGCCGTATTCGCCCGGTCTGAACGATTCGATTTCTTTGCGCGTTTTCAAATAGTTTTTTACCATATTTTTCAACACGCCCTCACCGTATCCGTGTATTATACGGACTTCGTGTAATCCTACTCGGTTTGCTTTATCGAGATATTCCTGCAAAGCGTGCTCGCCTTCGAGCGCAGTTTTACCTATAAGGTTGATTTCCGGCGAAACTTGCTCGTTGTACAACACTTTTTTGCTTACAATCGGTTCTTTTTTCTTCTTTTCTTCGGGTTTTAACCTTACGAGATCAACCAACTTCGAATTGCATATCAGTTTACCGAGTTTGACTTTCGCTTCGCTTTTTATCGGATTAACCGACAAAACCTCACCGTCGGCGTTCAGATTTTTTACGAGAACTCTATCTCCAACGACGATATCGCCGTCGCTTTCTTCGCCGAAGTTCTTAAACTCGTTGTCTTCCGCAATTACGAATTTTTTCAACGAATTTCTTAACGCTCTAGCAGCAAAAACGTCGGATTCGGACGGATTATCGAGCAATGCGCGCATTTTATCGATTATTTCGTTCGCTTCGGTCATTGCCTCTTCGACGAGCCGTTTGGTTTCACGCTTCACGCCGGTATTGAGTTTTTCACGTTGTAAAAACAACTTATCGCGCTCTTTCTCCGCTTCGGCTTTGATTTTATCCGCGTCGGCTTTGATCTTTTCGCTTTCTTCCAGATTCTCTTCCGCTTCTCTGCGCGCCTTTTCCAGCGCGGACAAAACGTTTTCGAAGTCGAATTTTCGATTGCTTATTCCTTCCTTCGCTTTTTCGAGGATTTCTTTCTTTAATCCGAGTTTTTCGGCGATAAGCAAAGCGTTTGACGCGCCGGGCGTGCCGATAATCAATTTATAAGTCGGCGAATATGTGGTGGGATTAAAGTCCATAGACGCATTCATAACCCTTTCCGTCGTAACCGCATATTCCTTAAACTCGTTATAATGCGTGGTAATAACCGATTTTGCGCCGAGTTTAAGTATATAATCGGCAATTCCGAGCGCAAGCGCCGCTCCTTCTGTCGGGTCCGTCCCTGCGCCGAGTTCGTCAAGCAAAATCAAACTGTCTTTCGTTGCTTCGTTTAATATCGAAACGGTGTTCGTCAAATGCGAAGAAAACGTGCTGAGATTTTGTTCTATGCTCTGTTCGTCCCCTATATCGCAAAAAATATTGTCCGGACAAGCAAGTTCCGCATACGCCGCAGGCACGAAAATTCCGCTCATACCGATCAATTCTATGATACCGATCAGTTTCAGACAAACGGTTTTACCGCCGGTATTCGGACCGGTAATAAGGAGCATATCGAATTCTCTACCGACCCGAACGTCGTTAGCGATAACTTTTTCCGCAGGAATGAGCGGATGTCTGCCTTTTCTTATATCGATTGCGTTGTCTTTGGAAAAAATCGGTTTTACCCCTTTTACGGAATTGCCGAAATATGCTCTCGCAAAAATCGTATCCAGTTCTACGATTACGCCCAAAGTATAACGCAAAAGACCGACTTCGCCGCTGACTCTGAACGTAAATTCACGCAAAATCCGCTCGATTTCACGCTCTTCTTCGATAAGTTGCTCTTTTAAGTCGTTATTCATCTCGACGATGGCAAACGGTTCTACGTACAAAGTCGCTCCCGAAGAACTTTGATCGTGGATAAGTCCCGGGATCATACCTTTATACTCGGCTTTAAGCGGTATAACGTACCTATCTCCCCTTACCGTAACGATATTATCCTGAATATACTTCGAATAAGCGGAACTGGTAACGTAACTGTTGAGTTTTATCTTAATATTTTCGCCTATACGCTTAATTCTCGTACGAATGTTCCTTAATTCGGGCGACGCGTTGTCGCTCATCTCGTTCTCGCTTAAAATCGCTTTGTCGATGTCGTCGGATAACTTTTTGTCGGTAAAATTCGTTTTTGCAAGCGTTTTCAATACCTTTATCGAATCGTCCGGAACACCCTGAATTTGAGAACTCAGTGCGGCGGAAACGCGCAAAACTCTTGAAATCTTCAATAAATCCGCCATAGTAAGCATACTGAGAACTTCCGCACTGTCGAGAGCGGCGGTAATATCGTCGAAATTAAGCGACGGATTCACGGCGTACTCAAAAAGTATTTTATCCGCTTCCGCAGTCTTTTCGAGTTCTTTCTCGACTCGTTCTCTGCCTTCGAAAGGTCGCATCGACAATATCATTTCTTTGGCAGGTCGGCTGGACGCAAAAAAAGCAACTTTTTGCATTATTTTTTCATATTCGAGCGTTCTTATGGTCTTTTCGGAAATCATTCGACACCTCTCTTCAAATGAAGTTTGTTAGTTCCTACGGGTTTATACTCGCCCTTGTCGTAATAGTTCGAAAAAACTTCCTTTATCTCCCGACAACTCGACATCGTAAAATCAAAATAATTACGAACACCCGGATAGCAATTACCGACGTCGGTAAGAACTCCGTTACGTAAAACGTGCTCGCAATAGCCGTCGAACTTTTGCGTTGTAATCGGATATTCGCCTTTTTCGTCGGTGTATTTCAGATCGCAATCACATTCGCCGCAATCAAGTCCGGCACTCTTTCTCGGACAGCAATTTAAGTGCATAAGCGGCAAATATCCGTATGCATAAATTAACGGATTATCAAACTTTTTGATTTCCGAATAATTGAGTTCCGTAGAAACGATATAACTACAACTATTCTTAATTAGCCAGTTTTTTGTATTGGTTATATTGAGATTTTGCCCTGAAAGTAGGAGTTTTTCGTGTTTTTTCGCCAAAAACGCAGCACCTATATTATTCGCAAGGATACCGTCGAAAATAGGCACTATTCTTTCAAAAAACTCTTCTTTCCCTGTCGGGACATATATCGGTAATTTAATGAAAACGTTATTTTTTTCATTCTTAATTTCGTTGTAAAATCTTTTACATTCTTCAAAATCGTATACGCTCGGATTATAAACGATATTGTTTATTCTCTTCGCCGCCGTATGCGCTTTATCGAGCGTATCGACTTCGCAATAATCGCCGTCGATAAACCTTGCCGTCTTCTCTCCGTATTTCGGCAAGTCTTTTTCTTTGAAAAGTTTTATACTTCTCTGATAATATCCCAAAAGGAAACGCCAGGTATCGTCTATCGCTTTCCTACGCAGTCTGTTTAACTGCGCCTTGGTCATAAAGGCGTTGTATAATTGCACGTCGGTTACGATAAACTTAATTTCGCGTACGCGGTTGCTCTCGAAAAGCGTGCGTATTTCTTCTTCGGTAAGCGGTTGATTGATAGCAAAATCGGCGTATTCTTCAAAGAAGAACTTATACTTATGCCCTTTTATATTAAGCGATACTTCCGGTCTTTGTCCGCCGACTATTCGAATTTGCATAGGAACGTTTTTGTGCTTTTTCCTGTTTATAACAAAATTCGATAATTCGTAATCGTTGGTCAGTCTGATTTTGTCGCCGACTTTTAACGGTTCGTTTGACTTTATTACGGAAAAACCGTTTTTATATTCACCGGTCGCAACCGCTCCGCCTATTTCCGTAAGGTTACGAAGTATTCTATATCCGTTTTTCTCCTGCAAAGGTTCGTCGGACGCAACGTACGCCATATTGCCGTTAAGCAAATGCACTACTCTGCCGACGTATATGCCGATATGGTTTGGTCGCCCGGTGTAAATTACGTTTTTATCCTCGAAATACCCTTGGGTGAAATTACCGCGGTTAAATAAAACTTTTACGTCATCTTTCGAGAAAATCGGCTCTTCGCCGAATTTGACGTCTTTATAGTACATCGTCATTCCGCCGACGTACTCCGCTCTTTTCAGCCTGCCTTCGATTTTTAACGAACTTACGCCGATATCGACTAAATCGTCTATGTGTTTGTCCAAACAAATGTCTTTTGCGCTTAACAAATAGCCTTTGTCCGCCTGTTTTCCGTTTATAAACGCCTTGTAATACTTACGGCATAATTGATTGCATTTTCCGCGATTTGCACTGTTGCCGGTAAGCATACCGGATAAAAGGCAACCGCCGGAAAAACAGGAACACAATGCGCCGTGAACGAAAACTTCGGTTTCGAGCGATTCGGAATCGGTAACGTGTCTGACGTCTTCGAACTTAACTTCTCTGCTGAGAACCGCACGGTTAAACGCCATATCGCGTAAAAACCCGATACCCCACGCGTTATGCGCGCCAAGTTGCGTACTTGCGTGCACGGGAGCGTTCGAATACTTCCGTATCATCGGGACAAGCGTCAGGTCGCATATTATAAAAGCGTCGATATTTGCCGCTTCCGCTTCGAGTATAACTTCTTTTACTCTGCTAAGTTCACTGTTTTTGAAACAAATATTCAACGCTAAATACGCTTTAACGTTGTAAAAATGACAAAAATCGACAACTTCCTTAATCGAAAGGAAGTTGTCGCCGCCTGCACGAGCGTTAAACTCGCCATAACCGAAATAAATTGCATCGGCACCGCCGTAAACGGCTTGTTTGTACGTTCCGACGGACGCAGGCGCAAGAACTTCGCAATAATCGGCGTTTGCCGACCTGAAATCGCGATAATCGTTGTAATCGAGAAGTTCCCTTTTCAGGGGCTCGCCTTCGTAAGTATCAAACGATTCTTCGACGAACTTAAACGTCGTTTTTCTGGAATCAGCGTAAGGCAACGTTTATTTCACTCAAACCTTTAAGAATTTTGGTAATATCCGCGTTCACTTCGTCGTCCTTAAGCGTTTTGCTTAAATCTCTGAAAGTAAGGCTTACGGCAACGCTCTTCTTGTTTTTTGCAATTTGTCCGCCTTTGTAAACGTCGAATACTTCGACTTTTTCAAGTATTTCCGAGCCGTTTTTCTTAATAACCGAAACGATATCTGCCGCAGGAAGTGCGTCGGGAGCAATAAGCGCAAGATCTCTTTGCATTCCCTGATAACGGCTGAACGCCTTAAATCCTTTGACTTTCTCCGCTTTTTCGGCTATAAACTCGGCGTCGAGTTCCACGACGTAAATTCTGCCGTCTACGTCGAGTTTCCCCGCAACGTCCGGATGAACCTCGCCGATAAAACCGAGTTTTTTATCTTCCGCGTAAACGTACGCGCTTCTGCCGGGATGTAGGAACGTTTCGTTCGCTCTTACGTAAGACGCTTCTATTCCGAAAACTTCGAAAATATCGTCTATAGCCGCCTTAATCGTATAATAATCTTCTTTCGTTCCGAAAAAACCGATGGAAAGTTTTGCTTTTTCTTCGGGTAACTCGACGAGCGGCAAACTCTTAGGCAAATAAGTATTTGCTATTTCGAAGAACCTTCCCGCCTTGTTTCCGCGCTTAAAGTTGCTTTCTATCGTTTTAAGCATACTATATACGAGATTAGTACGCATTACGCTCATATCCGCGCCAATCGGGTTAAGGATATCCACCGTGCGTCTTAATGCGGAGTCTTCGCTGAGATTCAACAAATCGAACGCCTTGGGCGAAACGAACGCGTAAGAAACGGTTTCGAACGCGCCTTTTCCGACGAGAATATCTTTAATCTTGTCCATACCGATCTGTTTGTCGGTTTTTCCGCCGCAACAACCGCTGAAAAGTCTGGGTTCTACGACGTCGTAACCGTATATTCTTATTACTTCTTCGGTAAGATCGTTTACTCCGTATATGTCTTCTCTGTACGCAGGCACGACGCTGATAAGCGTGTCTCCGTCTGCGGTAGTCTTTATATCGAGTCTGTTAAGAATATCTATAATGGCTTCTTTGGGGAGTTTTACGCCGATAATCGCATTGATTTCGTTGTAATCGTACTTCAAAACGTTTTCGGGAGTTTTTTCTTTACGTTTGTCAATCGTTCCGCCGACGATCGTTCCCCAACCGTATTTCGCAAACAGCGCAAGCGCGCGTTTAAGTCCGAGTTCCTGCGAATAAAAATCGATACCTTTTTCAAATCTTGCGGAAGAATCGGAGTGCAAATTGATTTCCCTTGCCGTATGTCTTACGTTATCTCTCGCAAAACGTGCGCTTTCGAGTATAACGGTATGCGTCGTGGGGCAAATGGACGAATATTCGCCGCCCATAATTCCCGCTACGGCGACGGGTTTTTCCGCGTCGCATATTGCAAGGTGCGACGGAGCAAGAGTGTATTCCTTGCCATCTAAAGCGACGATCTTTTCGCCTTGACGAGCGTTTCTTATTACGATTTTCTTTCCTGCAAGATTGTCGAGATCGAATGCGTGCATAGGCTGACCGATTTCGGTAAGAACGTAATTCGTTACGTCTACGAGATTGTTAATCGGACGAATGCCTACCGCTTTAAGTCTGTCGCGAATTATTTTCGGCGACTGAGTTTCTACCACGTTTATTACCGCTTTTGCCATATATCTGGGGCAAAGTTCGTAATTTTCGTTCTCTACGGTAACGTAAGACGATACGTCTTCCGTATTCTCCGTGAAGGATATATCGGGCATTCTGAGCGGTTTGTTCATAACTGCCGCAACTTCTCTCGCTACTCCGAGTATACTGTTGCAATCCGGTCTGTTGGCGGTAACGGCAACGTCCAAAACGATTTCGTCATTTCCGATTACGTCGTTAATATCTTCGCCAACTTTCTCTTCGTCTTTAAGAATAAGTATACCGTTTACTCCTGCGCCGGGATAATCGTCTTCTACTAAGCCGAGTTCTCCGCCCGAACAAAGCATACCCTGACTGAGCACGCCTCTGAGTTCGCCGGTTTTTATATGTTTTCCGTCCGGTAAAACCGCGCCGTCAAGCGCAACGGGAACTTTGTCGCCGGCTTTAACGTTTTGCGCGCCCGTAACGATTTGCAACGTTTCGTTTCCAACGTTGATTTTGCAAATATTAAGATGGTTGCTGTCCTCGTGCTTTCTTATGTCTTCGACCAGTCCGACTACGACGTTTTTTATCGTATCTCTTAAATTTATATACTCTTCGATCTCGAAACCTGCGGAAACGAGTTTATCGCCGAGTTCTTGTGCGGAAACGTCTACGTCTACGAATTCTTTTATCCAACTGAAAGGAACTTTCATCTTTTGCCTCCTTTATTTATATTGTTTAAGAAAACGTACGTCGTTTTCAAACAATATCCTTATATCGGGAATACCGAATTTAAGCATAGCGCAACGTTCGATACCTATACCGAACGCATATCCGCTGTATTTTTTCGAATCTATGCCGCAGTTGTCCAACACAACGGGGTTAACGATTCCCGCTCCGAGAACTTCTATCCAACCCGTGCCTTTGCAAAGTCTGCAGCCTTTTCCTTTACACATAAAACAACTTACGTCCATTTCTACGCTGGGTTCGGTAAACGGAAAATAAGAAGGTCTTAAACGAATTCTGGAATCTTCGCCGAAAAATTTACGGGCAAACGCGTCCAGACACCCTTTAAGGTCGCCGAGAGTAACTTTTTCTTTCTCTTCGATAACCAACCCTTCCATCTGTTGAAACATCGGAGAATGGGTAGCGTCGTCGTCCGCACGGTATACTTTTCCCGGACAAATAATTCTTATGGGCGGTTTTTGGCTAAGCATTGTTCTTGCTTGAACTGCCGAAGTCTGCGTCCTTAACAGGATTTTGTCGGTGATATAGAAAGTATCCTGCATATCTCTCGACGGATGGTCCTTAGGAATGTTGAGTAATTGAAAATTAAAATAATCGAGTTCGACTTCCGGTCCTTCCTTAACTTCGAAACCCATTCCGACGAATGCGTCTGTCATCATATTTTTGGTAATTGTCAAGGGGTGTAACGCTCCGACCGTTTCGTCGTGCGCAAGACCGAGCGTAACGTCTATCTCTTCTTCGGCAAGTTTTTTCGCTTTCGCTTTTTCCGAAAGGTCTTTCTCCGCTTCGGATATCGCCTTTTCTATTCTTTGCCTTACTTCGTTTATTCTTTTTCCAATTAAAGGTCTTTCGTCGGCAGAACAACTTTTCAGACCTTTCATAAGTTCGGTTACTTCGCCGTTTTTGCCGAGATACTTAATTCTCAGACTTCCAAGTTCGCCAAGGTCGTTTACGTCCGTTATTTTGTTTCCGAACGCTTCGAGAATTTGCTTAATTCTTTCTAACATTTCTTTGCTCCTCTTATGAATTCGTTTAATTATATCACTTTAATAAAAGTTAGTCTATTTTTTATAGTAAAAACTTGTTATATAATTACTAGTAACACTTATATAGTACCGCTCGATTATTTCTCAACGGTCGAGAAACTGAACTCGGCGTAATTTCCGCCACGGTTTGCGCCGAACCTATTCCCCGAATTAAGGAATATATCCTTTTTAGTCGTAACTTTTTTGTAATAAGTAATCTCGGAAGAATAAGTTTCGTTTGCCGGGCAAATCTTGTTACCGGAATAATAATACAACTCTCCGTAAACGCTCTCCCATCTTCCTTCCGAATACGCTTTCAACGCGTCGGCGGATTCTTCGTACGTTTCGTACTCTTCGGCGTAACTTACCCCGGTCAATCTGCAACTTCCGACGAAAACGCCTTCCGTCACCGCTCCGCTTTCCGTTATAAGCGCGTTCGCTCCGGCGACGCTGCCTATAGTATCGGTTTGACGAGCGTACGGCTTACCGTCGTAAAGCACCTTAAATCCGTGAATTTCCACGTCGACGTCAACGTACGATTTGTTCAATCCTACCACGCTTCCGACGTAAGGAACTCCGTCGCTGCCCGCGACGGATACTTCGAATCCGTTCACCGTGTACGATATTTGTTTAAGTTCGCCGGCGTTTATTCCGACGAGTCCGCCGAAGAAGAACGTGCCGCTAAACGCGCCGATTTCCACGTCGGAAGTAATTTCTGCGTTTACGTTTTCGACAAAACCGTTATTTAGTCCGCAAATTCCGCCGAAACGCGTCGTCTTCGTATCCGACAAGGCAAAATCAACGTCGATAACGAACCTTACGTTCTTTATCGTACCGTTGTTTACGTCGAAAAGTCCTCCGTTTTCGCTCGTTGCGTTTACGAATACGGAGTGATTATTGCCGTTAAACACGCCGTTATATTCCGCAAAACGGTTTTCGCCTACGGTAACGTCGTTCACGAGAACGATCGAAGCTTTGTCGTCGCTGTCGATTACTTCTTTCAATTTCTCGTATCCGTCTACGAACTGCGGCCAGACCGCATACATTTCGGCGTCGTTGACTTTATCCCATTCCCTTATCGCCGCACCCGTTGCGTCGGTATAAATCAAACCGTTTACGTCCGACCAACCGGCGAAGAATTCTATTAAATCAACGTATTCCGTGCGATATTCTTGCTGAATATCGTTTATCGTCAAGCCGAAAACATAACCGTCGTCGCCGTAAGTCGCTTGCGTCTTCATATACAAACGCTTATTATCCTGCTCTTTATAGGACGTGAGATACAAAGTGACTGTGATATCTTTTGCTTTCCATCTCGGATAAACCGTGACGCCTTCGTTGGACGCGATACGCCATTCGGTAAGTCCCACGCCGTTTGAATCGGTAAGAGTAAGACATTCTCCGTCTTCGGTCAGCATTTGCCATTCCACGAACTCGTACCCTTCGGCTTCGGGTATTCCGAGTTTGTACTGCTTTCCGTAATAAACTATTTTTTCTCTGACGATTTGTCCGTTTTCGATGACGGTAACCGACCTGTCGTAGATTATTTTGTATTCTTTCTCCGTACGCAGCGGCACGAGAACAATTTCTCTGCCGTCCAAAACGGTGCTCCATTCTCCCTTGATCTCGACTTTCGTCGTTCCGTCTTCGGATTGCCATTTTTCGAAGTTATAAACGTTTTGATTTGCGTCTATTACCGAAAAATCGTATTTTTCGCCGAATTTAAGGACGTATTTATATTTGTTCTCATCGACCTTTTCGGGCGATTTTTCGCCGAAATTAAGCGTTATATCGTCGGTTATCACAAAGTACACGGTGTATTCGTCCGCTATCCATTCGCACCGAATAACCATATTTTTTTCGATTTTGTATCCGTCCGCTCCCATTTCGGAAAAGTCGATAATATCGCCTTTTTCGGTGACGGATATCCAGCCGCCTACCGAATAACCGCCGCGTTTGCCGTTAAGCGAATTGAGTTCTTCTTCGGTGACGACGTCGCGACAAATTAAAGCCGTGTGGCTCTTTTCGTCTTTATCGAGATACGTCAAAACGAAAAAAGGTTGTCCGTAAACAAGGTTTTTCGCCGCGGTTCTGACGTTTCCGCTCTCGTCGACGTAGGTAAAAATGTCGATAAGTCCGCGCCAAGTGTCGAAATAGCCGTTCTCTTCTTCGGGATCGTTTTTCACTACGACGGTAATCCTGTCTTCGTAGTTCTCGCCGAAACTCGTTTCGTCGATCGCAGGGATTAAGTTTCCGCCGACAAGAGTTTCTATGCCGAGCGTTTTTAGCCCGAACGCTCCGCCAAGCGCATTGCTTTCAAACCTATCGACGGAATTAACGATAAGCGTTTTTAAGTTATACCCGAAAAACGCATATCCGCCGATTGACTTTATGTCGAATGAAATATCCGAATTTTCGCCGTTTTTAACGGTGATTATCTGCGGCACTACGAGTTCGTCCGCGTCCGAACTTCTGTCCGATCCTACGATTTTAATTGCGCTGTAATCGGTTTTTTTCGCTATCAGAAGTCCGTTTACCGTTTCGAATTCGTAAGGAACGACGGTAGTCGCTTTATCGTTTATAAGTTCCGCGTCACGACCGAAAAACGCATTTACGTAGTTATTTGACAACGCTTCGGAGAAAACTATTTTTTCGGGGTCGGAAGAACCCAGTATTCTTTCGTAAAGCGCGTCGTTAAGTGTTGTTTTCGTATTAAACTTAACGAAAGTGAGTGACGGTACGAAAACGGAATTCGCGTTCGAGAACGAAACGCTTTCTTCGATTTCGAGCGCGCCGATATTCGCATATTCCAAACAGTATTCGCCAAGCGAAGTAACGTAAATCTCGTTTTCGCCCGGTTTACTCGGATTGAACGAACCGAGCATTTTCGCCGACGGATAGCGGAAAAGCGTATAAACGTTTTCGTTGCCGTTTCTGCCGGTAATTTCGTAAAGTATGCCGTCAAACGAGTTATATTTATTGTTTTCGACGGACACGTTAATCGCTTCGAGCGAATAACAACCGGTAAATGAATTCGTGCCTATCTCCGCTAAAACGTTCGATTTTATATCCGCTTTTTCGAGATAACGGCAATCCGAAAACGCAAAATCGCCTACGGCAAGGAACTGTCCGTTTTCGTTTTGCGACGCAATCTGAGTTTCTATTCCCTTGATCGCCGTTCCTCTGAACGCGTATTCGTCGATTATTCTCAGCGGATTTTTTATGAACAGAATATCCGATCCGTCCGAAGTAAAACCTTTCAGGTTAACGCAACCGTCGAATGCGAACGCGTCTATACGTTCGAGCACTGCGTTTTCCGATACGTCGACAATTCTTAAGGCTTTGTTATTATTGAACGCGCCTTCGGCAATTCTTTTTACTCTCGGATCGAGAACGTAAACGTCCTTAACTTTGCCGTCGGCGGTCTTCTCTCCTATATACTTATATAAAGTTTCGTTTGCTATAATCGCCACGTTTTCGGACTTTTTAATCCAGGGCGTATCGTCGAAAGCGTTATCGCATACTCTTTCGAGTTCATTCGGTAAAACCACGTTTTGCAGTGAAATACAGTCCTTAAAAGCGTATTCGGCAATGGAACTAACGAGATATTCGACGCCGTTTATCTCCGTTGCGTCCGGTATCGTCACTTCTTTTGTCGTACGGGTAAAACCTATGATTTCCGCAGTTCTTTCTCTTACGTCGAAGTATTTGCCGTTTATCAAACGGAAAAGCATTACTTCGCCGTTATCGTTTTCGTCGGAATAAACGCTGTTTACTTTGCCGAGATCGGTCACGATTTTATCGTAAACGGTCGGAAACATAGATTTGTATGCGTTTTCTTCGTCGAACCCGACGTAAACGGACGAAATTTGTTCGGAAAACAAGTCGTTCCCTACGATTTTCAGGTCGGACGCTTTAAGTTTCGTAAAGTCGACGTGGTCGATATGCGCGCTGTCGAAAGCGTGGCTTCCGATGGAAGTAACCGCCGACTGAACGGATATGCTTCCCAGAACGGCGTTGTAGAAAGCGTAATCGCTGATTTCGGTAACTTGCGCCTCCAGCGAATAAGTCGCGGCGACTCTTCCTGCCGGGTAAGCGAGAAGCACCGAACGTTGGTTCATATAAAGAACGCCGCGTTCGTGGGAGAACACCTGCGAACCTGCGTCTACGTTGAACGACTGCAAGGAAGAACAGTTGTTAAACGCTCCTTCTTCGATAGATATAATCGTTGACGGAATGGTTATTTTCGTCAATTTTTTTGCGTTTGCGCCCGAAAAAGCGTCTTTCGTTATGGCAATTACGTTTTGTCCGTCGCTTTGCGCGGGAACGGAAAGTTCGGTCAACGCGCCGTCGTACGAAACGATGGCCTTACCGTCGACTTTTTTACCTGCATACAATACGGAAACGGACGTATACGCAAAGCCCGTAGGCGTCCACACCGCGTAAAACGTAGCGTCTTTTTTAATTTCGTAAGGGAACTCGACAAAACCGTCGGTTATTTGTCCGGAAGTAGCCTCTTCTCTCGTAATCTCCTGTTCCGTCCACCCCATAAAAACGTAATCTTCCATCGTCATTTCCGCTTTGATATCGTTTGCGGAATCTATGGTCTTCGCCTTGTATTGCGGAACGTTTACGTTGGGGTTAAACGTAACGAAGTTAACCGAATAAGTAAAATCTTCGCAAAAAGCCTTATAGGTTTTGTTATCGTCCATTACGACGGAAGTCGTTCTTTGATTGTCGATAACTTTACCGTCGCAAGTCCAGTAAGAGAAAACTTTGCCTTCGATCTCGTTCCAGTCTATGGTCACGGTCGAACCTTTCGCAAAATAACCGCTGTACACGTCTCCGTCGAAAGTCTGAGTGATTTTTACGCCGTCCACGCTTATCGGTCGTCCGCCCTCGATCGTCAGATTAACGTTAACATCGTCCGGGTCCAGCAAATAAACGTTAAAACTACATTTGCAGTTTTCGTAAACGACGTCGATTTTTTGCATTCCTTTAAGTTTTAACTTCGCCGCACAGCCTGCGCCGAGATATTCTTCGGCGAGAGCAACTTTTTCCACAACGTTGTTTCCGTCTTCGTCCAACTCGTCGTACATCACCAAAAGCGTGATTTGCGACAATCTCACGTCGCCGGAATATGCGCCGACGGGAATAGTATTTTTATCTACGGAAACGGAAATAACTTTGCGTTCCGGCTTTTCGTCGTCCGTTTTGTCGCCGTTTCCGCCGATCGTACACGCCGTTGCCACAGCAACGATTAACGTAACTACAAACAAAATCGCTAAAACTCTAAATACTTTTTTCATACATTACTCCCATTTCGCGCAAACTACGTAATCGTCCGAAGAAGTTTCCGACCATACGTCGAGCGACTTGCCGTTTTCGTCGGTAATCTGCGTTTTCGTTTCGCCCGTAACGAGTTCCCATCCGACGAAACGTTTTCCTTCTTCGCCCGTCGGAACGGAAAGTTCGAATTCTTTCCCGAAGAAAACTGTTCTTTCTCCGAAATCTTCATCGCCGTTTTTAAGCGTAAGTTTATATCCGATAATCAGCAAAAGTTCCGCTTCGCCTTCGAAATCGTAAGACCATACGCCGCTCGATTCGATAATCGTATCGCCCGAGTAAAACTTATAAAACGTATACTTGCCGCCGCCGCGCAACGGTTCGAACGCATAGTTTTCGGCGTAAACCGCTCTCGTTTCGTACTTAACCAATCCCGTTTCGTTTTTGGAAACGAATTCGAAGTTTTCGTCGAAAACGACGTTTTCGGACGCATAAACGTAAACCACGTATTCTTTCGGCGTAAACACGCAGGTCAGAATTTGGTTGTATTCAAGCAAATATTCGTCGAATACGGAAATGATCTCTCCGTCGTTTCTCTCAAAGGAAGTTACGTCGTAACCTTTCTTTCCTATCGCCGCTTTGATTGCGGCAAGTTCTTCGGCGGTAACTTTTTCGTATTGCAGTTCGACGAAAACTTTTTCTTCGCCGTTAAGATATTCTATTACGGCAAACGCACCTTTCGAATCGTTTATAAGATACTTCGCCGCTTTTCTGTTTGCGCTTACGCCGTAAGTAAAGAATTCAAGTCCTTTGCGCCAGTTTTCGACGGAATCGTATAATTCCGCACCGTTTCTATAGTCGTAAATAAACAGACCGTTGCCGAATTTGCCGCCGAATACTTCGCTGCCCAGTTTGGATATAAAATCGCCGTTAAGGTCGAGTTTCGTCATCTCGTACGCTTCGGTGAAAGCGTAGTTGCAAAGTTCGTCTATTCTTCTTAAAGATACTTCTTTTAGTTTTCCGCCGAAGAACGAGTACGCAAGCACGCGTTTTTTACCGTTTGCCACGAAATTCGCAACCGAGCCGTCTGTGTATTTGTAAGCGTACAATTCTTCCGGGACGGTAACCGACGCCGCGGAACGGGAAGTTCTCACTACGGCGACAGTGCCGTTTTCTGCGTTTAATCCGTAAAGAACGTTATCGTCGAAATATTCGCCGTCCGAATTATAAGCATAGAAGAACTTGTACGGCACGGAAGTTTTATCCTTTTCCGCCTGAACGACGCTGTCGTTATAGAACTTTCTTCTGTTTGCGTCCACCATTACGTTTTCGGGTATAACTACGTAAGTCGGCTGCGCTTTCGTGAAAATGTCTTTATAGTTTTTAGTCGGATTGCTCTTGAACAGAACGTAAGTAAGTCCTTTTACGTCGATTGCGTCGGAATCGATTACAGTGGTCGCTTCCGGTATAATCAACGCTCCGATATTTGCGTCTTTTAACGAGTACGGCGCAAATTCCGTAACTTTTAATGTCGTATAGTAGTAATAATTTTCTTTTTCAGCGTCGTAGAGCAAAAATCTTTCTTTTCCGCTTCCGTCGATTACGCTGAAAGTTTTTTCGCCGTCCGGCGTGCCGTTTACGATTTCCGTAGTTTCCCGTAACGGGCGTTCGCCGTACAGAATAACGCCGTCGTGTCCGCTCTGCAATTTTGTTTCGTCTTCCACGAACACCGTCATAAACAAATCGGTTTTCGCTCCGTCGAAGTATACGTCGCCTACTTTCGTTTTTTCGTTGCGTCCGATATAAAGGGTTTCGTCTTTGGTTATCGACGAAGCGTAATTCCTTTCGGTAGTAACGGACGGATCGAATTCTCCGCAAATTTTTCCCGCAGGGTAGCAAAGTAACGTATATCCGTCGTCGTTCTTTTGATACAAAACGCCGTCGTAGACTTCAAAACGGGCGTTTTCTCCGTCGATTTCGAACTTTTCAAGCGCGGTACAACCGACGAACGCGGTGTTTGCGATAGCGTTCAATCCTACCGGCATCTGAACGAACGACAACAAATCGCACTTACCGAAAGCGTACTCGCCTATCTCTTTCCAGTCGTGTACGGTGGTTCTGTCTTCCGGTTGTATCGTAACTCCGGTGACGGCGGTGCCGTAAAACGCGTACGCTCCGATTTTTTCGACTTCTTTTTTCAGATAAAGTCCGTTGCCGTTTTCGTTGCGTTTACACTTAAATCCGCGGAAATCGACGCAACCGTAGAATACGTACGCCGCAATCGTTCTCAACGAAGCGTTGTCCGTTACGTCAAGATATTTTAATCCGATTTTACCCGAAAACGCGCCTTCCGCTATTTTGTCTATTCTTACCGAACCGAGTTTCACCGTTTCGGCGTTTCCGAGATACTTATAATACACTTCGTTTGCGATAATCGCGTCCGAAGTAAGTTTTTCCGCCCACGGCGTATCGTCGAGCGCGCCGTCGCATATTCTTTCGAGTTTGCTTCCGGCAGGTATACGGAATTCGTTTAAGTCGGTGCAACGGGCGAAAGCGGACGGTCCTAAGGACGTTATCGTGTATCCGAACGCGTCCTGCGTGTAAATCTGCAAGGTGTATGCGTTTACGTCTCTTGACGTGGTTAAAATCTCGGCGGTTTTTCCGCTTAATTCGAAGTTTACGTTTTGAATTACCCTATAAACGGTAGTCGCCTTTTTGCCGTCGGGTTCAACCGTCGAATAAGAACCTATTTTATCGAGCGTGTTTCTGCTCGTCACGATTTTATCAGCAAATCTCGTAAAATCGTAGGACGCTTTTTCTATAATGCTCTTTTTGCTTTCGGCAACGCAAATTTGCGAAACGTTGCCGTTGAATATATAATTCGCAACGTTAATTTCGCTTGGGTTTACGTCGTAAAAATCGACGTACGATATAGTTGCGCCGTCGAAAGCGCGACTTCCTATCCTCTTAACGTTGCTTCCGAGCGTAATTCCGCCTACAGCCGCGTCGAAAAACGCTTTTTCCGCTATTTCCGTCGTTTCTTCGGGAACGACGTAAACCGCTTTTACTTTTGCGGCGGGATAGGAATAAAGTTTTTTCTTCTCAGCGTCGAACAAAACTCCGTCGTCGGAAAGGAAATTCTCCGAACCGGTCGAAACCGCTATTTCGGTAAGTCGAGTACATTGCGCAAAAGCGCCTTCTCCTACCGTTTTTAACGAAGAAGGTAACGTTATTTTCGTAATAACTTCGCATTTCGGAGCCTTGAAAGCGTCGGCGTAGATTTCGATAACGGGCTCGCCGTCGTAAGTTTCGGGTATAACGAGTTCGGTCACTTCGCCGTCGAACGCTGCCACCGCATATCCGTCGGTAATTTTACGATAAGTAATTCCTATCGGCGTCCATACTCCGTAAAGCGTCGTGTCGCGCGTAACGCCGTAAGGGAAAGTAATGCGATTGAGTTTATACCCCGAACGGGCGGCGGTTTCGTCTATCTCGTCGGTAGTCCAACCGAGAAAAACGTATCCGTCTTTTTCGAGCGTTTCGATATCTCGTTCGTTCAATACGTTGGTCGTTTTGGGTTTAACCGACAAATCGTCGAATCCCGTCACGAAAGAAACAGTGTTAAAAACGGACGAAGAATACGCTCTGTATTCGACGTCGGAGTTTACCGTAACGTTTATTATGCTCTCTCCCGCTATTTCTACGTTGTCTACGGTCCAGCGATCGAAGTGTCTGCCTTCAACGGTTTTCCAGATAAGTGTAAGAACCGTTCCCGCCTCGTAAGAATCGGAAAAACTTTCGCCGTCGGCAGGTATAACAGGCGCGACGATTGCCTCGCCGTTTATTGCGGACACGTATCCGCCCACCACTCTCACCGTATAAAACGAAGAAGTCGCAAGAACGAGTTTTAAGTTGATTTTAGTGGAAAAACCGTCGTAAGAAACTCTTATTTGTCTCATTCCGGGCTGCGCGCCGTCACGAACTTTGGACAGATCCGAAGAGTCGATCATACTTTCGGTAAGAAAAACCGTCTTTTTTTCGCCGTCGGCGTATTCGACGATCAAAGAAATAGTCGAAAAGTCGATTTGTCCTATTACGAATTCGGTATCCGGAACCTGCGGAGTCAGAGATATTACTTTTTTTTCGGTCATTCCCGTTCCGCCGTTTTCCGAACAAGCCGCAAATGCAAAAAGCGAAACGGCGATAAACAAAACAACCACAACAGTTAAGAAACTTTTTTTATTCATATCAGGACTCCCGATCGACTAGTCTTTAATAATATAAATACTATAACATAGGTTAAAATAAAAATCAATACCCATTCAACGGAAATCGCCGTCCGCAAACGTAAAATTTGTGAATAAAAACAAAAAAAAAAGCGACGATAAAGCCGCGTTCGATAAAAATTATGAGATACACGCCGATTACAAGCCGAAAAATTCTTTTTTTCGTGCGCATACGTCGTCGATTCTTTCTATATACTCTCTGAATCCTTTT
>ERZ779888.1494-NODE-1494-length-22782-cov-9.818102_pt1 | contig 22782 bp, 23 predicted proteins | sample MGYA00511245_ERZ779888 | MGnify/ENA primary metagenome ERZ779888 (study PRJEB29588, sample SAMEA2155255) | human gut metagenome | biome: human gut; feature: human-associated habitat; material: faeces | place: Denmark | collected 2008/2010 ...
AATATTATTTTATTTCAATTAATTGCATTTTTGATACTTTTAGGATTATTTTCCATTGTTTTTCAAATATTACTTAAAATATCAGGATTAATTGAAAAAGCCCTTAATTTTACGATAATTTTAGGTATACCATCAAAACTTCTTGGTATGGTTGTAGGATTAATCGAAGGATATGTAATTTTATTTATAATTTTATTTGTTATAATTATCTTATAATAAAAAGGGATTGATAAGATGATAGGAAAAATTAAAGATATAGTACAAGATATTATAACAGTAGAACTTACAATTGATATAGATAAACAACCTAATTTAATAAACGTACATGTTATATTTGAATGGGATTCTAAAAAAGTAGTCGGAGAAATTACTGATATGAATAAACAAGAAGCAAAAGTTATGCTACTTGGTGAAATAATAGATAACAAGTTTTTACCTGGTATTGATAAAAAACCTTCTTTTAAATCAGTTGTTAGAATAGTAACAATTGAGGAATTAGCTCTAGTGCTAGGAGCGCAAGAAGAACAACAAGATACTATGTATTTTGGCAAATCTAGTGTTTATGATAATTATAAAATAAATGTACCTTTCAACGGATTCTTTAATCATCATTTTTCAATACTAGGTAACACTGGATCGGGTAAATCATTTGCAACAGCAAGACTAATTCAAAATATATTTGAAAAAGCCAATCCTCCGAAAGGAGCAAATATTTTTATATTTGATACTTATGGTGAGTATGTAAATGCTTTCGCAGGTAGTAAAAATCCTAATATTCATTTCATTAACTATACAACAGATCCAACAGCAAGACCTGAAAAAATACTTAAAATACCAGTATATTTAATGAAAGCAGATGATTTAGCAATACTTCTTAATGCGGATTCTATTAATCAAATCCCAATAATAGAAAAGGCATTAAAACTAGTTTGTATATTTAAAAAATCTGGTGATATTGCACTTCAATATCAAAATGATATCTTAGCAAGGGCTATACTTGATATCATGATAAGTGGAGAAAAAGCGAGTACTATGAGAGATCAAATTACTGCGATTCTAACAAGTTTTTCAACAGTGGATTTAAATCTTGATGCTAAAGTATTCCAAATAGGATACACAAGACCATTAAAGCAATGCTTATATGTAGATAATACTGGTAAAATGCCTGATATGGAACTAGTAATAGATTTTATAAAAAAGTTCATTACACCGGGGCTTGAATTACCTAGTCCTGATGGTAAAACTCATTATACTTTAAAGGACTTAGAGACAGCTATGGACTTTGCATTAATATCCGAAGGAGTACTATCGAATGAAAAAGTATTTGAATATGGCAATGTATTAAGTGTTAGGCTTCATAATATTGCGGGTAGTGATTCAAGAAAATACTTTGATTTTAATAAATTTATGGAAAGAGATGAATATATAAAATTACTTCTTACAGATGAGACAGGTACAGATAAATGCCAACTAGTTAACTTTAATATTAACTATGTAACAGATCAAATGGCAAAAGCTATGACAAAGATTCTTTCTAAAATGATATATGAATCATCTGCTGAATCAAAAGATAGAGCAGCAATTGCTTACCATATAATAATTGAAGAAGCACATAGATATGTTCAAAATGATAATGATGCAAAATTACTTGGATATAATATTTTTGATCGTATTGCTAAAGAAGGACGTAAATATGGAGTTTTATTAGGACTTATTTCTCAAAGACCTACAGAACTTAGTGATACCGCTATATCACAATGTAGTAACTTCGTAATATTTAGAACATATCATCCAAGAGATTTAGAATATATAAAAAGTATGGTGCCTAATGTTTCGACTGAAATAGTAAGACATTTAAAAACATTACAACCAGGTAATTGTATAGTATTCGGTAGTGCATTTAAAGTACCAATAGCACTAAGACTAGATAAACCAAATCCAGAACCATTAAGTAATAATGCTGATATAATGAAATCTTGGTTTTAAAAGAACACATTAATACAATAAAAAGAAACAGTTGATTATGAACATCAACTAAAAATGGTATGCCTCTGGCATATCATTTTTTCATATTTTTCTTGACTTAACCATATATTATATGGTAAAATCTATTTGTTTGAAGCCTCATTATGAAGTTTTAAACCACATTGAAAAGGTTAAAAAAACTACTTAGTTACCTTAAGAGTGAGTCTTAGTTTTAAAAGGAGGTAAATATGAAAGCTATTATTTTAACAGGTGGAAAACAATATGCTGTTGAAGAAAAATCAGTTATCTATGTTGAAAAGTTAGATGCTGAAGAAGGAAAAAATGTTGTTTTCGATAAAGTATTAATGCTTGATGGTAATGTTGGATGCCCTTATATCGAAGGAGCTAAAGTTACAGGAAAAGTTCTAAAACATGGAAAAAATAAGAAAATTAGAATTTTCAAATATGTTAACAAAAAGAAAAGTACTCGTAAAGCTCAAGGTCATCGTCAACCATATACAAAAGTTGAAATTACTAAAATTGGGTAATTAATATGATTAAAATAAGTATCAAAAAAGAAAATGATTTAGTAAAACAAATCAAGATAACAGGACATGCTAATTATAACGAATATGGTAAAGATATAGTTTGTGCATCTTGTAGTAGTATTGTTATTACTACAGTTAATGCTATTTTAAGTATTGATAAAGATGCCATTGATTACCAAGATAAAAATGATTTTGAAATGAATGTATTAAAAGATGATGAAATTGTTAATAAATTAGTAAATAATATGATTTCATTACTTGAAGAATTAAAGCATGATTATCCTAAAAATATTAAAATCAATAAATAGGAGGAATATTATGATGAAATTGAATATCCAATTATTTGCACATAAAAAAGGTGGAGGTTCTTCATCAAATGGTAGAGATTCTGCTGGTAGACGTCTAGGTGCTAAAGTAGCAGACGGACAATTTGCAACAGCAGGTTCAATTATCTATCGTCAAAGAGGAACAAAGATTTATCCAGGTACTAATGTAGGAATGGGTAATGATCATACTTTATATGCAAAAATTGACGGTGTTATAAAATATGAAAGACTTGGAAGAGACAAAAAACAAGTAAGTGTATATGAAAAATAGTTTTAATACTATTTTTTTATTTTAAAAGATACTAACATATTCTAATGCTAGTATCTTTTATTTTACTTAATAAATCATCCTTTAAATTATCTTCTAATCTAATTTTATACACTATAGTATCCTTATAATCTTTACTTATTACTTCATAATCTTTTGTAATAGCTTCCAACAATTTTTTATTATCATAATCAGTCTCAATGCTTATCTCATTATATTTCTTATATGGAATAATATCAACCTTATCAATAGTTTCTCTAACACTATTTGAATATGCTCTAATTAAACCACCTGCACCAAGCTTAATACCACCAAAATACCTTATAACAACACATAAAACATTTTTTAAATCCTTTTTCTTTAATATTTCTAAAATAGGCATCCCAGCAGTCTTACTAGGTTCTCCATCATCATAAGCTTTTTCTTTATTATCAATAACATATGCATAACATATATGAGTAGCATCCCTATATTCTTTTTTTAATTCCTCTAAAATATTATTTATTTCATAAATATCATTAACATAATAAATCTTACATATAAACTTAGATTTCTTCAGTATAATAACATTTTCTTCATTTTTGCTAATAGTATTCATATAACCACCAAATTAATTATATCTTTTTGTAATAATCTTTGCAATATGTTATAATATGTTGCGAGGGATATTATGAGAAAAGAAGAAACAAATGATATATTACTTTATCCAATAGGATTTGATATTTCAAGACTATACAATTCATTAGTTTATGGTGTTATGTCCGAAGATGATTACAAAAAAAGAGGAGTAGATTTTATAAAAAGTTCTTATGACCCAATTCATACTGATGAAGTTAACTTATATAAATATGAAGACTATGTAAATGATGCATTACCAGGAAGAAAAACAAACTATATTAATAACTCAATATGCTTAAGTATTGAATCTGATGTATTAGTATTTCCAATTAGTAAGGAAAACATCATATCTATAGCTATTCCTAGTTGTTATGCTGACACTAGTCTAAATGAAATAAATTACTTAAACTTCAGTAATATGTCATATGAGCAAATAAAAAATAATTGCGACACTTTTCTAAAAGCATTAGAAAAATATGGATTTATAAAAGATCAAGACAAATACGATAATTCATACGATGTTTTAAGATATAGCTACAATCTAGGAAAAGACTTTGAAGAAGACCAGTTAGAGGACGCTCGTAATTACTTAAACGAAGATATTGGATATGATGTAAGAGACACATTTAGAAAAATACTTAATAAACAAAATGAAATAACTTTACTAGATTTAATAAACTATCTAAATGAACAAACACTAAAATTACCAATCGTAACACTCGAAGATATATCACTAGTAAAAAGAAAAACAAAATAAGGGGGATATATGGTAGATAAAACAAAATTAAGTCTTGTTCCAGAAAACTATGGATGTTACTTAATGAAAGACAAAGACAATAATATAATCTATGTAGGAAAAGCAAAAAACTTAAAAAGAAGAGTAAACTCTTACTTTAATAAAGTTCAAACAGGTAAAACAAAAGCACTCGTAGATAACATTTACTCTTTTGAATACATCGTAACTAATAGTGAAGTAGAATGTTTAATACTCGAAATAAATCTAATAAAAAAATACAATCCTAAGTATAATATCCTACTAAAGGATGATAAAACATATCCTTATATCGTCTTAACAAATGATAAATATCCTACTTTAAAAATAGTAAGAAGTAAAAATAGAAAAAAAATAAATGGTAAAGTATTTGGACCATATCCTAATGTAACCAGTGCTAGAGAAACAGTCGAAGCAATTAATAGAGTCTATCCTCTTAGAAAATGTGCTAAATTAAAAAAAGATTATTGTCTTTATTACCATATTAATGAATGCTTAGGATACTGTAAAAATGACATTAATAAAGAAAAAATATCTAATATGACTAAAGAAATAACCAGCATACTAAATGGTAATTATAAACTTATTACCACTAAACTAGAAGACAAAATGAACAGTGCATCAGAAAGATTAGACTATGAAAAAGCTCTTTTATATAAAAACATGATAGATAATATAAAAAGTACTATCAATAAACAAATAATAGTATCCAATGTAAAATATAACTTTGATGTATTTGGTTACTTTATAAAAGATGATTTTCTTACAATCGAAGTCCTTTTCATTCGTGAAGGAGTAGTAATAGGAAGATTCCATAAAATATATGATAACTTTCTAGATATAAATGACATCTATCTAAGATTCATAATAGACTTTTATGAAAAATACCAACTACCTAAATCAATTATAGTAAATGATATTATAGATAATGAATTATTAAGTGATTACTTAAAATGTGATGTTATTATACCTAAAAAAGGTGATATTAAAAAAATACTTGATATGGCTAATCTAAATGCCGAAATTAATTCAAAAGAAAAAATAGAAACAATAAAAAAAGATAAAAATATAAGAACTACTTTAATGAATGAATTAAAAACAAAACTTAAAATAACTAGTGTATCTCAAATAGAACTATTTGATAACTCCCATTTATTTTCTACATACTATGTCGGAGGAATGGTTTGTTATACTGATTTTTTACCAAATAAAAAGATGTATAGAAAATATAAAATAAGTCTTGGTGTAAAAGATGATCTTAGTGCAATGAAAGAAGTAATCTATCGTAGATACTTTAAATGCTTACTCGAAGACCTTCCTTTACCAGACCTTATAATCGTTGATGGGGGAGAAACTCAAATAAAAGTAGCAAAAGACGTTCTAGAATCATTAAAACTAAATATAAAAATAATTGGATTAAAAAAAGATGATAAACATAGAACTAAATATATAATAGATGATAACTATAATACAATCGAAGTAAGTAGTGAACTATTTCTATACTTAACCCGTATGCAAGACGAAGTCCATAGATTTGCAATAACATACCATAGAAATATAAAAAGCAAAGGAAGTCTATCAAGCATCCTTTTAAACGTCTCAGGAATCGGAGACAAAAGAAGAAAGGAACTCTTAAAAAAATACTCATCAATTGATAAAATGAAAAATGCATCAATCGATGATTTGTCAACCATAATTCCAAAAGAAGTCGCAGTAGATTTACAAAAATATCTAAATGATTTATAATTATTTTGAGGTGAACTATGAAAAATATTCTAGAAATTAAAAACGTATCTAAAAAAATAGGTAAAAGGCAAATATTAAATAATTTATCTCTTGAAGTAAAAGAAGGAGAAATATATGGATTTGTCGGACCAAATGGGGCAGGGAAAACGACTCTTATTAAAGTAATGTTAGGTCTTTACAAAAGTGATTCTGGTATTGTTAAAATAGATGGATATGATATTAAAAATGATTTTGAAAGTGCTATGAATGCAGTCGGAGCAATAATAGAAAATCCTGAAATGTATTCTTATATGACTGGTAAAGATAATATTGATTTATATTTAAGAATGAATCCTAATCCTGATAAAAAGTATGTAAAAGACGTAATAGAATCAGTAAAATTAGGTAATAGGATAAATAATAAAGTACGTACATACTCACTAGGAATGAGACAAAGACTAGGTATTGCTCAAGCACTTGTATCAAAACCTAAAATATTAATATTAGATGAACCAACAAATGGACTAGATCCTCTTGGCATAAGAGAATTAAGGGAACTATTAAAAAAGATAAGCAAAGAACAAAACATCGCAGTATTTATATCAAGTCATATCCTAAAAGAAATAGAACTAATCTGTGATAGAATAGCAATCATAGACAATGGTACAATCCTTGAAGTAAAAGATATGAATGATATAAAAGAAGATAAATTGCAAGTATCATTTGAACTATCTCCAATAGATAAAGCAAAAGAAATATTAAAAAATAAAAATATTTCATATGAAATAAAACAAAACCAAATAAAAATATCTATACCTAAAGAAGAAATACCTAAATACAATAAACTATTTGTAAAAGAAAAAATTGATGTATATCAAATAAGAAAAGATATTAAATCACTTGAAGACGAATTTATTGAAAAAACTAAAGGTACGAAAGGACAAATAAAGTAGGTGATGATATGAAATTAATGAAATTAACTTATAATGAAATATTAAAACAAGTAAAAAAGAAAGGCTTTATAATCAGCCTATGCATATTAATATTATTCTCAATTGGTTTACCAGTCTTATACAAATTATTTGCTTATAGTAATACTACATACCCTATATTTGATGATTCAAGTAAGAATTATTATGAAAATCAAATAATTAAAAACCCTAGTACAAATGATGATAAACTATTCAACGAATTATTAAATGAAAAAATATCTATTATAGATTATGCAATCAGCAAAAAAGAACAAAGTACAAGCTTTAAAAACACTTTATACGATGAATATACAAGTGTAAAACTTAGTATAATTGTACTTGATAAACTTATTAATAATGAAAAAATAAATACTAAAAATATAGATGAATGGTTTATGCTTAATACGACTGATTATATTAATTATCCAAAACAAGAATTAATAAAACAAAAGCAAGTATTAGAAAAACAAGCATTAGAATTGAAAAACACTATTGATAAAAATGATTATACTTGGTATTTAAAAAGACAAATACAAATGATGTCTAATGATAGTGAAAATGATAAAAAAATAATTAATTTATTAAAAGAATTGATAAATCTAAATATAACAGATGAAAATGACTTTAGAGTAAAAGAAGCAAATAAAATAATTGATTATTATAATCAAAAAGAACACATAATAACAGAGCAAGAATATAATAAACAAAATAATAATAAATTATCTTATGAAACTTATGTAAAAATAACAAAAGAAAAAAATAAAGAAATAGATAATAATATTCTAAAATCATACTATGCAATTAGAAATAATTATGAATATTCTAATAATGCTAAAACTACATTAAATGAAATAATTACTAATAATATAACAATAATAAGCATCGTAATAGTAGTAATAGCCGGAGGAATAGTAGCCAATGAATTTCAAAAAGGAACAATAAGATTGCTTGTAATAAGGCCAAGTAAAAGATGGAAAATACTTCTATCTAAGTTTTTAGCAGTAATATCATTAACCATCATATTTGGAGTAATAACATATATCATGTCATTTATTACATGTTCTATATCATTTGGATTTAAAGAACTACTTGCAAATGATCTATCAGTTATAGGAACACAAGTAGTAAAAACATCATATATAACAAGTTCAATATCATCTTTATTTATACAATTAATACCAATAATATTTATAGCACTCGGAGCATTCTTCTTATCAACAATTACAAATAGCACAGCTCTTTCAGTGGGACTATCAATATTTGTTCTAATGGGAAGCAGTCTTGCTATGATGGTTTTATTAATGTTAAAGTTTCCATTCGTTGATTTAACTTTCTTACCATATCTAAACTTTAACCAATTTGTTCCAATGAATAAGATAACTCTATTAGACAATTATATGATGTATCAAATATATTATACATTACCTAAAGCATTATTAGTATTAGGAATATGGGGTATTATTTTATATACAATTAGTAATGTATTATTTACTAAAAAAGATATAAAAAATTAAGGAGGAAAATATGAAAAAAGAAAATAAAAAGAAAATACCAAGTTGGGTAATTTTAGTAATAGTTTTAGTTTCAATATTTATGGTTTTACCAGTTTTAGTATTTGTCGGAGTAACAGTTTATTTTACATTTAATGATTTTGATAAAGTTGAAATGATTGAGAAAGGAAATTATACTGTAATAGATGATAGTTTTAAGATAGATAATAAAACAGTAAAAGGATTTTATGATAAAGAAACAGACACATATTATATTACAGGAACAATAAAAAATACACTTGAAGATGAATGTCGTAATTATGTGAATATATCATATAATGTTTATGATAAAGAAGGAAACTTACTAGGGACTGCTAATGCTTATATAGATAATTTGGGAAAGGGTCAAACTTGGAAGTTTAAAGCTTATTATACGGATATTGATTCTAAAGATGTAGTAAGTTATAAATTAGATAATGTTGAGCATTATAATGGTTTAAATTAAAGTACTTGTAAAAGTGCTTTTTTTATTAATGTTTTATATACTTTTATGTTGTAATAAATAGTATATTTTAAAAATGGTACATAAAAACTCTTAAAAATGGTACATTAAAGTTCTTAAAAATGGTACATGATAATTGACTAATAAAAATAATAAGCGTATAATTAAATATGAAAGAGGTGATTGATTATGAGTTTAAAGCCAAATAATTATATGCCAAGACTTATTGATAAAAAAATAGATGAATTATTACAAGTTTCTGGTGCTGTATCAATCGAAGGACCAAAATGGTGTGGAAAGACCTATACATCTCTTAATCATGCATCATCAGTTATTAATATGGATGATGAATCAATAAGAAATCGTTTTAAATTAGATTCAGAATTAGTTTTAAATGAAGAAAAACCTGAACTTATTGATGAATGGATAAGAGAACCATCAGTATGGGATAAAATAAGAAGAAAATGTGATTCGTTAGAAACAAAAGGAAACTATATCTTATCATGTTCTACTTCATTAAAAGATAATAAAGAAATATTTCATAGTGGTGCAGGAAGAATATCTAGATTAAAAATGAGTACAATGAGTTTATATGAATCTAATGATTCTACTGGAGATATTTCAATAATGGATATGTACAATGGAAAAAAAATAGTAAAAACAGTAAAAAAACCTTCTTTAGAAGAATTAGCAGATTTAATTATACGTGGAGGTTGGCCTGCTAATATTAATGTTTCAAGTGATAAATATGGACTTATGCCTAAATCATATATTAATTCTATTCTTGAAAAAGATATATATGAAAGTAGAAATGTTGATGGAATAAAAATGCAAAAGTTATTAAAATCACTTGCTAGAAATGAATCAACAATTGTAAGTAATAATACTCTAATTAGAGATATAAGTGATAATGATGATTTTAATATTGATAAAAGAACTGTTAGTGAATACTTAGATATATTAGATAATCTAAATCTGTTTAGTAATCAACCAAGTTATAGTTCTAATTATAGATCTCCTGAGCGAATTGGTAAAAATGAAAAAAAACATTTTACTGATCCATCTTTAGCTGTGGCATTATTAAATCTTAATAGTAAAAAAATGATTGAAGATTTAAAAACTTTTGGTTTTTTATTTGAATCATTAGTAGAAAGAGATTTAAGAATATATATGGATTATTTAAATGGAAAATTATATCATTTTAGAGATAATGTAACTGGATTAGAAGTTGATTCTATCCTTGAATTTGAAAATGGAGAGTATGCTGCTGTTGAAATTAAATTGGGATTTGAAGAATTTGAAGAAGCTAGGGATAATTTATTAAAGTTCAGTAGTAGTATGAAAAAGAAGCCTAAGTTTATGTGCGTTATATGTGGTTATAATGAAAATATTGTAAAAGATCCAAAATCAGGTGTTTATTTAGTACCGATTACTGCATTAAAACCAGAATAAAAAGAAATAAGTATAAATAAAAACTTATTTCTTTTTTGAATTAAGTAAAACAGTTAACACAATTGGTTTTCTACCTGTTGATTCTTTTATAAATTGTGTTAATGTTTTAGTAAGTTCTAATTTAATATCATTAAATGTAGTTTTTTTATTTTTAAATAGGGTAGTAATAGTATTTTCAGATATCTTTTCGATTTGTTTTATTAATTCTTCATTTTCATTAATTAATATAAAACCTCTAGTAGTAACCATTGGTTTAGATAATATTAATTTAGCTTCCATATTTATATTTGCAATAACTACTAAAATACCATCATTAGCCATATTTTTTCTATCATTTAATACTGCAGTAGAAATATCTCCAATTCTATTACCATCTACATATGTTTCTAAAACGTCAAAACTTCCAACTTTACTAATATGACCTTTATCCATTTCTAAAACATCACCATTGTCAAGTACAAAAGTATTTTCTTTTAAAACATCACATTCTGTAGCAAGTTGTGCATGTCTTTTTAACATTCTATATTCTCCATGAATAGGCATTACATATTTTGGATTAGTAAGTCTAATCATAAGTTTTAATTCATCAGTCATACCGTGTCCAGAAGCATGTATTTCACTGTCATTTGATGTAGTATATACTTTAACACCTTTTAAATATAAGTTATTTATAGTATTAGCAATTGCATTAGCATTACCTGGAATAGCAGAACTTGAAAATATTACTATATCATTTGGCATTAACTTAATTTGTTTATGAATACCATCTGCAATACGAGAAAGTGCTGCTAGCGGTTCTCCTTGAGTACCAGTACAAAGAAGTGCAACCTTACCAGGAGCCATTGAGTTAGCAACTTCTGGAGTAACAATCATATTTTTAGCATCAATATATCCACCTTCGATTGATATATTGATATTGTTTTCCATACTTCTTCCGAAAATGCAAATCTTTCTATCAAACTTTTTGCATGTTTCAATAATGTGTTTAAGTCTATATATATTTGATGCAAAAGTAGCAATAATTAATCTATTATCTTGGTGTTTTGAGAATACTTCATTTAAAGCTTCATCAACTTTTGATTCAGATAAAGAGAATCCTTCATCTAAAACGTTGGTACTTTCAGTCATTAATAAAGTTACGCCTTCAGTACCTATTTGAGCAATTTTGGCAAGATCACATATAGGTCCAATTGGAGTTAAATCAAACTTAAAGTCTCCGGTTTCTACTATTGTTCCATTAGATGTTTTAATAACTATACCATGTGAATCTGGAACAGAGTGGGTTGTTCTAAAAAATGAAACTTCAAAGTTTTTATATTTTAACTTATCATCACTTTTATATGGTCTTAATCCTTTATATTGGATATTTCTATCTTCTAATTTCTTTTTTATAAGAGCATAGGCTTGATTAGGAGCAAATATAGTAGGAATATGTATATTTTGTAATAAAAATGGAATAGCACCAATATGGTCTTCATGTCCATGAGTTATTATTAAAGTTTTAATCTTTTTTTCATTCTTCTTTAAAAAATCAAAATCAGGTAAAACATAATCAATTCCTCTTAATTCACTATCAGGGAAAATTACACCAGCATCAACAATGATAATTTCATCATTTTGCATAAAACAATACATATTTTTTCCAACTTCTCCTAAACCACCTAATGCAAAGACATAAGTCTTATCGGGTTTAAACATAATTTATAATCTCCTTTCATTAATTTTAAAATATAAGAATCAACCAATAAAGATTATACTATAAAAAATATTTTTTGTCTATAAAAACATATGTTTTAGTGTAAAAAATATTGAAAAACAATTAAAAATATTGTATTATTAATATAGTAAAGGAGTGTTAGAATGGATAATAAAAAGAAAATACTAATGATGATATTTTTATCATTATTCAGTATAGCAATGATATCATTAGGAACATATGCAATATGGACGTCTGCAAACGATTTATTAACTGGCTCAAACACAATACAATCAGGACAAGTAAAAATGAGTTATAGTGAATCAAATGAAATAGGTATGAGTAATGCATTACCTATAAAAGATAGTGAGGGTAAAATATTAACTAATTACTTTGACTTTAAAGTTCTTTCTTATATAAAGACTAGAGCAAATGATGATACACAAAGGAAACTAAATTATAACATAGTACTAGAACCATTAACAGTAGAAACACCTTTAAATGATAATGAAATAAAGGTATATCTTACTAAGGTTGTTGATGGAACTGAGACAGTAGTGGTTGAACCTACAACAATAGATAAACTAAATCAATATGTATTAAAATCACAAGAAGAAATATTTTCAAATAATAAAGCAGAAGTAACAACAAGTTATAGACTAAGAGCATGGATTGATGCAAGTGTAGATACAAATAAGTTTAATGAAAAGAAATATAGTTATAGATTTAGAGTAAATATAAATAACGAAGATGCACCAAAAGAAATGGTACCGATATTAAATATACCAGTTGGTACTGATGGACTTGAACAAATAACTCATACAATAGATGATACATTACAAGTAGATGGTAAGTTTGCAACAGAATATAGATATCGTGGAGGAAATGTAAATAACTATGTAACATTCAATAATGAAGTATGGAGAATAATAGGAATAATACCAACTGAAGATACAAATGGTAATGTAGAAAATAGAATTAAGATAATAAAAGATGAATCTATTGGAAACATGGCATGGAATGAAACTTCATCAAGCAACTGGACAACTGCAACACTAAATACATATTTAAATAATGATTATTATAATACATTGACTACTGATGCAAAAAATATGATAGGCACAACTAAGTATTTCCTTGGTGGTTCTTATGATAGAGAAATATCATCAGATATGATGTGGGAAAATGAAAGAAAGAAATCAAATGGAAGTAATTGTGTTGCAAACGAAGATGGATATACTGGCTCAGAATGTTATTATTATGGTACTAATCCTATAATGCAAAATGATGCCTCTAAAAAGATAGCAATAATGTATACAAGTGATTATGGATATGCAGCATCAAAAGAATGTGTAAGTGTTTTGTATTTATATGCTAGTTCCGCTAGTTGTAAAACGACAAATAATTGGTTAGATAAAAGTGCAAACACATGGTTACTTTCACAGTCTACATCTTATGATGAAGGATGTGTATTCCATGTTGTTGAAGTCGGTAGTGTAACTGATGGTGCCACTGTCAGCAGCGTTGGGTCTGCGGTTCGTCCAGTCCTAAGTCTTTCATCTAACGTAAAGATTTCAGGCGGAAATGGGACTTCAACTAATCCGTATACTTTAAGTATTAATTAAAATAAAAAGCTTCAGATTTCTCTGAGGCTTTTTTAAATACATGCAATATAAGTGTCATCTAAACATCTAAGTGATCCAACACAATTTAGATTAATTGTAAAGAAATTATTTGTAGAGACATATGGATTTGTTGAGGTAGTATCAGGATTTGGTGCTAAGACTCTACAAGTAAGACAACATCCATCAAGTGTTTCTGCTCTAAATACTGTACTTGAACCAGTTGTACCATTTAATGTATATGGCATTGTCCATGCTGCCCCATTTGGACAAGTATAAAGTGATATAGGTCTTGTGTTATATTGACATATAACTGGACTAGTACCTAAGAATGGTCTATCGCAGGTAGCATCACATACATCACTACATTGTCCTTTTTTTTGTAATTTTATTATTGTATTTAATATATCATCAAAACAATTGCAATTATTTTCATTACACATTTTTATCCCTCCTTTAAAAACAATCAATAAATGTATCTGGTAAACATGCTAAAGCACATGTACATTTACAATTTATTGTAAAGAAATTATCAGTTGCTACATAATCAAATACTGATTCAGTATCAGGATTTGGTGCTAAAACTCTACAAGTAGCACAACAACCATTTACTTTTTCAACTCTAAAAACAGAACTTGTACCATTATTGCCATTTAATGTATATGGCATTGTTATTAATGTATTATTACTATTATAAAGTGTAATTGGTCTAGTGTTAAATACAAAACTTCCATTTGATGAAATTGAACCTAAAAATGGTCTATCGCATGTATTTGGAATATCATCAATTTTTTCTGCTTGACATTGTAAAACATTTATAACTTCTAAAATGTCTGCTATGCAACATTCATTATTATTCATATAATCCACCCCTTTATTAGTTTCTAATATAAGATATTCTTTTTATTATAAATGGTGTGTTTAAAACACCTATTAATAATATTGTATGAAAAAAATGTTTTATTTTTCCAAAAAATAGTTTATAATTATACTAGGTGATAAAAAATGACATATCAATATATAATAATACTAGTAGTATTTTTAATACTTTTATTAGCGGTATTAAAAATTAATAGAAAAGATGTAAAACTGGATATGAACAAACTAGTAGAATACCTTGGAGGAAAAGAAAACATTATTGATTCTGAGATTCGTTTATCTAGATTTATCGTTACTTTAAAAGATATGACAATTGTTAATAAAGATGCAATTATAGCACTTGGTGCTAAAGGAATAGTAGAACTAGAAAATCAATTAAAAATAATACTAGGTCCTAACTCAAAACAATTAAAAAAATACATTGAAGATATGAAATAGACAAAATTCGACAAAATTCGACATGTAAAACTTGTATGATAAATATGGGTGATAAATATGTCGTTTTTTGATAGTCTAATGTTAAACTCTATTCTTATAGTTTTACCAATATGCTTTTACTTAATAGTAATGTTAAAAAGAAAAAATGCTTCATTTGCTCTTTTAATACCACTTGCATGCTTTACTGCTATGTACTTAGTATTTAGATACAGTCTAATAATCGAAGGACTAAAAAATATGTTTTTTATAAATATTCCTTTAATTATACTAATAGTATATAGAAAAAAATATAGTACTTTATTAGCGGAAGCTTTTGTAATATTTTTTTACTATTACTTATTTTCCTTTTCATTATATTTTCTTATAATAGAATACACACTTTATTTTTTAATATTTCATATTCTAAAAACAAAAAATAAAAGTTTTGAATTCATTATTAATACTTTTATATTTATAAAAGGAGTAGTTTTAACAATATTATTTGTAAAAGATGGTAATGCTTCTTTATACTTATTCTTTTATCAATTTTGTAATTTGATAATATTTTATTTAGTTACAAGAGTAATAATATTTTCAATAGAAAAAGGGGAGGATATAGTTAAATATAATAATGTTTTACAAGAATTAGAAAAAGAAAAAATACTTAAAACATCTTTATTTAAAATAACTCATGAAGTAAAAAATCCACTTGCGGTATGTAAAGGGTATTTATCAATGATGGATTTAAATGATTATAATAAAAGTAAAAAATATATGGATATTATAACAAGTGAAATAAATAGAACTTTAGATATAATGGATAATTTTAGTAGATATACTAAAATTAATATTAATAAGGATATAATGGATATTGCTTATTTAATCGAAGATGTAATATCTTCGGTTAAAATGGTTTTGGATGATAATAATATTGAGGTTTTATATAGTGGACCAGATGAGTTATTAATAAATGCAGATTATAATAGGTTAAAACAAGTTTTGATTAATATAATTAAAAACTCTAGTGAAGCAATGAATAAAAAAGGTGTAATAAATATACTTTTAAAACCTGGAAGGAAGTATATTAATCTATTTATTAGTGATAATGGTAAAGGAATAGATTCAAATGATTTAAAGAAATTAGGGGAATTATTTTATTCTTCAAAGGATAAAGGGTGTGGAATTGGTGTTGCACTTTCTATGGAAATAATTAAATTGCATAATGGTAAAATGAAATATTCATCTGTTTTAGGAGAAGGTACTACTGTTATGATTAAATTACCAAAATAAAAATAGAAAAATAATTCTATTTTTATTTAAAGACTTGATAATTATAATAATATGGTGGATATGGTTGGTATTGTTGATAAGGATATGGTCTTGGTCTAGCTGGTGGGAGTATTAATGGAGCAGTTGCAAAACCAAGTGCAAAAGGTAAAATAAATCCTCCAGGTGCAAATCTATCTGCTACTGGTGAGGGCATCCTTATATTTTTAATATTACTACTAGGATAATACATATTATTATAGTAATTAGGCATATTAGTAAAGTAATCCATATTTTTTCTCCTTTCATAATATTTTATGATATACTATAAAAGAGGGTGATTATAATGAATTATTTAGATATTCTAGCTACTACTATTGTGGAACATTCAGTAAAAGTAAAGGAAAATGATAATGTTTTAATATCAGTTGAAACAATGGAACCATTACCATTAGTAAAAGAAATAATAAAAAAAGTACAAGAACATAAAGGAAACGTTTCAGTAAAAATATTTGATCCTTTTATTAATGCAATGATTCTTAATAAAACATTAGACTCTAAACTAGATCTACTTGAAAAAAGTGATAAGTTCGAAGTAGATAATTATGATTGTTTTATTAGAATATATTGTAATCAAAATGATTATGAAGATAACTTTGTAGACAGCGAAATGAGAAAAAAAGTAAGTAAAAAACTAGAAGATGTTCACAATATTATGATAGATGAAAGAAGATGGGTTTTGCTTCAATATCCAAGTAGAGTAGATGCTTATAAAGCAAAAATGAGTTATGATGAGTTTTATAATTTCAGTATGAATGCAATGTGTGAAGACTATATGCAAATGGTAAAAGATATAAAACCTTTAAAAGAATTAATGGAAAAAACTAATAAAGTAAGACTAACTGGAGAATCTACTGATATAACGTTCTCTATACTTGGTATGCCTATTATACCTTGCTGTGGAGAAGCAAATATTCCTGATGGAGAATGCTACACTGCACCAATTAAAGACAGTGTAAATGGTATTATAAAATACAATACTCCAAGTCCATATCAAGGAGATATTTACAATGGTGTTACTTTAGAGTTTAAAGATGGAAAAATAATCAAAGCATATTGCGATGATGAAACAAAAAACGAAAAATTAAATAAAATCTTTGATACAGATGAAGGAGCTAGATATGTCGGAGAATTTTCAATTGGATTAAATAAAAAAATACTTTATCCAATGGGAGATATTTTGTTTGATGAAAAAATAAAAGGAAGCATTCATTTTACTCCAGGTAAAGCATATAAAGATAGTTATAATGGTAATAACTCTGCTATTCACTGGGATATGGTTTTGATTCAAAGAGAGGACTTTGGTGGTGGAAACATTTACTTTGATGACGTTTTAATAAGAGAAAATGGAGTTTTTGTAATAGATAGCCTAAAACATTTGAATTAGTATAAAAGATTAATAATTAAAAAAATAAAGATATCAATTGTAGTAGTAGTAGTTGGTATCTTTTTTTTAATATCTAAATAAATTGTTGATAAATTGACATTTTTTAGGAATAATGCTATAATTTTCCTAGAAAAAGGAAATGATGTATATGAATAATTATGATAAAATTTTAAATTATGCTAAAGAAAATAATGGATACATTACTACAAAAAAAGTAAAAGATTTAGAAATTAATAGTACATTTTTAAGTAATTTAGTAAATGATAAAAAGTTAGAAAGAATTGGAACAGGTATTTATAAATTACCTGAATATCCAATTGATAATTTTTATATATTATCTAAATGCAGTAAAAATATGTGTTATTCTCATGCTACTAGTTTATATTTACATAATATGTCTGATAGAATTCCATTAGTTTATGATATTACCGTTCCCTATGATTATAGTGGTAATTTATTAAATAATGAAAATGTATCACTAAGATATGTTAAAGATGATATCTTTAAACTTGGAATGATTGATATTAAAACTATTAATGATCTAACAGTTAAATGCTATGATTTAGAAAGAACATTATGTGATATTATTAAAGATAAAAATCGTATGGATAAAGAGATTTATTCTAAAGCATTAAAAGAATATGCTAGAAATAAAAATAAAGATATTTTAAAACTAGTTAAATATGCTAAAAAGTTGGATATTGAAGATGAAGTTGTTGAATTAATGGAGGTATTATTATAGATGAATTCAGATAAATTAAATAATATTATTAAGAAAAAATCTAATGGTAATAATAATTTAGCACATCATCTTCATCAAATGTTTTTCTTTGAACATGTATTAGCAAGGTTAGAAAAAAGTAAATATAGAGATAATGTCATTTTAAAAGGTGGAGTTTTACTTTCTTCTATTATTGGAGAAGATTTAAGAACTACTAAAGATATAGATGCTACATTAAAAAGTTTATCATTAAATATAGATTCTATTAGAAATATCTTTGAAGAAATATTATCTATTGATATTGATGATAATGTTAACTTTGAAATAGTTAATATTAAAGACATTAGATTAGAAGATGAATATGGTGGATTTAGAATAAATGTTAAAGGCACTTTTTATAAAATAAAAACTAATTTCTTTATTGAAATAACTACTGGAGATATTATTACACCTAGAGAAATTAAATATAAATATAATTCTATTTTTGAAGATAAGAAGATAAATATTATGGCTTATACTATTGAAACTATTATTGCTGAAAAGTTTGAAAGTATTATTAGTAAAAATATAACTACTACAAGAGCTAAAGATTTTTATGATTTATATATGTTATTGAATGACCATAAAGACGATATCAATAATAGAAATTTAGTTAAAGCTATAGAAAATACTTTTAATAAAAGAAATACTGAATTTGATATCGATAACTTTAAAGAAACAGTAGAAATATTAGAAGATAGTAATGTTTTAAAAAGAGTATTTACTGATTATCAAAGTAAATTAGAATATACCAAAGAAGTAAGTTTTGATGATACAATTAAAACAATAAAGAATATTATTAACATATTAGAAAGTGAATTAGTTGATGTGTAATTTTGATTTTACACTATCAAATTGTTTCTATTCTTTATATTTATCAATATTTATGATATAATAAATACATTATTTATGGAGGTGTTTTATGGATGGTAAAATAAATGAAATTAGAAGTGCTAATGACATAGTAGACGTTATATCATCATATATACCTCTAGAAAAAAAAGGAAAAAACTTTTTTGGAGTATGTCCGTTTCATGATGATTCTAATCCTAGTATGAGTGTATCTAAAGATAAACAAATATATAAATGTTTTAGTTGTGGTGCAAGTGGTAATGTTTTTAACTTTGTAATGGATTATGAACATGTTGATTTTAAAGAAGCATTAGCTATTCTTGCTAAAAAAGCAGGAATTGTTCTTAATAGTGTAAATGTAAAAAGTAAAGAAAATAAATATGATAAATATTATAAGATGTATGATATCTCATTGAAATTTTATCAGAATAATCTTAGTTCTAATCTAGGTACTAGTGCTAAAGAATATTTACATAAAAGGGGTATTACAGATGAATTAATTAAAACTTTTAAAATAGGTCTTGCAACAACATCAAAAGATAGTTTAACAAAAGTCCTAAATAGTAAAGACTATACCAATAGAGAAATAGAACTATATGGACTTGGAACAGGTACAAATGATTTATACATCAATCGTATAATGTTTCCTTTATTTGATATATCAAACAATATCGTAGGATTCTCTGGTAGAATATATAACACCAGTTCATCATCAAAATATATAAATACTAAAGAAACACCAATATTTAAAAAGGGTGAATTATTATATAATTATTATAATGCTAAAGATAGTGTTAGACTCTTAAAAAAGATAGTTTTAGTCGAAGGATTTATGGATGTTATAAGACTACACAGTATAAACGTAACTAATGCCATAGCACTTATGGGAACATCTCTTACTAAAGAACAAATAAACTTACTAAAAAGACTTTCACTTAATATAATTTTATGTTTAGACGGGGATAGTGCTGGTAGAAAAGCAATGTCTGTAAATGGTGCTTTACTTGAAGAGTCAGGATTCAATGTCACAGTAGTAGAACTTCCTGATAATCTTGATCCTGATGAATACATCTTAAAAAATGGAAAAGAAAAATACGTTTCACTTCTTGATAACTCAATACCATATAGTGATTATAAAATAAACTATCTAAAAGAAGGCAAAAATCTCTTATCAGTTGAAGATCAAACTACATATATAAATAACGTTATTGATGAAATATCTAAAGAAAAAGATATAATAAAACAAGAATTGTTACTTAATAAACTATCTAAAGAATTTAACTTAGATGTAGAAATATTAAAAAATAAGTTGCAAAATAAGGAAAAATGTAGTAAAATTGAGACGTTAAACAAAGAACCCATCAAAAAACAAAAATTAGATAAATATCAAAAGGCTACTTATTTAATACTTTATACTATGTTAAATTGTTATGATGCAGTGATTAAATATGAAAAACAATTAAACTTTTTACCTACTAGACCTGCTAGATATTTAGCTAATGAAATAATTTATTACTACAAAAAAAATCAAAGTCTTGTATTAGCGGATTTTATGTCTACTTTACAAGACAAAGAAGAAATGGATACTATGCTAAAAGAAGTATTAAGTTATGTTGAACTTGATGAAGTTAATTTCGATGCAATAGATGAATATATATCTGTGATAAAAGGGTATAATAGTAACCGTGCTACAAAAAGGTTAATGGAACAATTAAGAAATGAACCAGATCCAGTAAAAAAAGCATTAATTGCAGAACAAATTAAACGGGTTAAAATAGGGAGTTGATTTAAGTGGTAAATGAAATCAAAACTTTTGAAGCAAGAACAAAAGAATTAGTAGAACTAGGTAAAAAAAATGATAATAAAATAACATTCGAAGAATTAGCAGAGTATTTAAAAGGATTAGATCCTGATAGTGACTCACTAGATAAACTATATAATACATTAGTACAAAATAATATCGAAGTAATATCAACTGAAGCAGAAAAAAATGATGATGCTGATGATAGCGATGATGGATTAGACTTAATCGAAGATATCTCTGGTAATAAAGATATAAAAATAAATGATCCCGTTAGAATGTACCTAAAAGAAATAGGTAGAATAAACTTACTTACATCAGATGAAGAATATGAATATGCACTTCTTGCAGAAGAAGGAAATGAAGAAGCAAAAAGAATACTTGCAGAATCTAACTTACGTTTAGTAGTATCAATAGCAAAAAGATACGTTGGACGTGGAATGGCATTCCTAGACTTGATACAAGAAGGTAACATTGGACTTATGAAAGCAGTAGATAAGTTTGATCCTTCAAAAGGATATAAGTTTTCTACATATGCAACCTGGTGGATAAGACAAGCAATAACTCGTGCAATTGCCGATCAAGCTAGAACTATAAGAGTTCCAGTACACATGGTTGAAACAATTAATAAATTAGCTAGAGTTCAAAGACAACTTACACAAGAACTAAATAGAGAACCAAGTGAAGCAGAAATTGCAGAAAAAATGGGAATTACAGAAGACAAAGTTCGTGAAGTATTAAAAATATCTCAAGAACCAGTATCACTTGAAACTCCAATTGGTGAAGAAGATGATTCACATCTTGGGGATTTTGTGCCAGATGAAAGAATGATGTCACCTGAAGAATATACTACTAAAGAATTATTAAAAGAAGAACTCGAAGGAGTACTGCTTACTTTAACTGAAAGGGAAGAAAAAGTATTAAAACTTAGATTTGGATTGGATGATGGACATTGTAGAACTCTTGAGGAAGTTGGGCAAATATTTGGTGTTACAAGGGAAAGAATAAGACAAATCGAAGCAAAAGCATTAAGAAAAATGAGACATCCATCTAGATCTAAAAAGCTTAAGGATTTCTTAACAGATTAATGAGGATAAATGAAAGACTAAAAAGAGTTGCATCATACGTTGATGACAACTCTTATATTATAGATGTTGGATGTGATCATGCACTACTAGATATATACTTAGTAAAAACTAAAAAAAATGTAAAAACAATTGCCAGTGATATTAGTGATGGACCATTAGAATATGCTTATAAAAACATAGAAAAAGAAAATTTATTAAATAAAATAAAAATAACTAAAAGAAATGGAATAGATAATTTAGAAAAAGAAGTTGATACAATAGTAATCTCAGGAATGGGTACTTCTAATGTATTAGATATAATATTTAGAAATAAAGAA
>ERZ779888.1495-NODE-1495-length-22767-cov-4.677571_pt1 | contig 22767 bp, 23 predicted proteins | sample MGYA00511245_ERZ779888 | MGnify/ENA primary metagenome ERZ779888 (study PRJEB29588, sample SAMEA2155255) | human gut metagenome | biome: human gut; feature: human-associated habitat; material: faeces | place: Denmark | collected 2008/2010 ...
CGGCTGCGCTGGCCGAACACGGAATGCGGGCGGATCAGTAGATGTCTTCATCATCGTCATCCTCCGGCACATACAATGCCAGCCGCGCGGAATCTGCCAGATGTGCGCAGATAGCAAGGACACCTGCCACACCAATGATCACGCCAAGCGTGATTACGATTGCTTTTTTCATGATAAAACCTCCATTCTATAATGTCATTTCATTCATTTGCGTCTGAAACGCAGTATCATTCCAGTGTTCTTTCGCAGCAGCAAAGTTTTCTACAAGCTGCTGTGCGCTGATCCCGACCGTCGCCGGTTTTGCGGTTTCCTCGAAGCCGTCTTCGGAGAGTTCGAACCAGCAGTGGTCTTCTTCTGGGTCATACCTGTCGAATCTCTGCTCCGGCAGACCAACCTGCGTCGGGATGAAGTATTCGCCCAAATCGCAGCAATCCATGATCTGCGCGATCTGCTCTGGCGTGAACGTTCCGGTGACGACGCATTCATTTTCCACCTTGTAATTGGATGCGTCGCGGTAGAGATAGCGGATCTGTGTATTCATATGCGCCTCCTGCTGCGGTTCAATGTGCAGGTCTTTGAGGACAGCACGCGGCAAGTGCTCATTTCGTACAACAAATCCGCGGCTGCACGCCGCGCCGCTGTGTGCATCCAGAAATATCTGTCCGACTGCTTCATAGTCAATGTTTTTGCAGAGCTGTTTTAATGTCGGCGCAACACCGCAGTCCATCAGATACTTTCCGATGGACTGCGCGCTGCTGCATCCCGGCAGAATAACGTAATCGTCCAGATGCTCCGTCAACTGCAAAATGTCCTTTGTGCCGGAGATCTTGTTTGCATCCAGCATCCCTGCAAATTTGTCGCAGTCGACTTCCGACATATGCTCCAGCCGTTCGGCAAGCTGATTGATGCGCTCCAGCTCACCCTCCGCGGCAAGATCTATGCCGCGCAAATGTTGCCCCAAATTCATGACCTCGCTTGCCGCGCCCTGAATCGTGACCGTTCTGGATATGGATCTCAGCTTTTCCATCGTTGCAGTCACGTCTTCTTTTTCTGCCGGGGTCGTCACAGGGAAAGAGAGCAGCACCTGCTTTCCAGTTTCGCCCTGCCTTAAAAACAGCGTCACCATGCCATGCCCTCCATTTTTGCTTCCTGTTCCTGCTGGTGGCTCTCTGCCGTGTTTCCCTGCATCAATTCTTCCAGCGTCAATGTACCGTGGTAGGAAACATAGCCGTAATCGGTGAATACGCCGTCCTCCTGCAAGATCCGCTTGATGCCGTATTCTTCGTAGTTATAAAACTCGGCCAGATTCTCGTCATATTCATAACGACCGGACTGCTGGATCATGTATTGGCCGTATTCCTCCGGGGTATGAACGTCCGGCGCAAAATCAAACTGATCCAGATTTTCTGCCAAGTGGCGGACGCTTTCGATGCCCTCCGGCTTCGCCAGATGGCAGACCGCGCCGAGCTTGGCGAAGTCATGCTCCTGAAAATCAGCGCACACCTGTGACAGTTCATTCAACTGGTAGTAGCAGCCGATCCTGATATCCAATGCGCGCACGACCTCGTCCGGAAACCGGCTGTCAGAAAACTGAACTTCCACTTTACCGAGGGCAGGAATTCCGACGCGGAACAGCGCACGTTCCGCCTTGAGCGGATCTGTCGGAAACTGTATCCAATCATGATGCCTTACATCTTTATCGTTTTCCGGCACGATCTCCAATTCCATGACGCAGTTTTCGTTCATCCAGCTCTGCGGCAGATGCTTGCCGTCATAGGTTTGTTCCAGCTTCATGGTGTTGTCATACACAACACCATACGGCGTTATATGCCCCTGCTGTTCGGACATCAGCAGCCGCGCTGTTTCCGTGCCATCCAGATTGTCCAGTTCTTCCGGATTACTGGCACCATGAACGGTCAGGTAATGCCGCTTGCCGACCTTATCCAGATCATTGAAATCTGAAATGACCGTCACCTCTCTGGAACGGAGGGCGAGATCAATCATTTCACCCGCCGAGGATATGTCGAAGCGTGCCGCTGCCGCGTTGAACTGCAGCAGCTCATACCGGTCGAAGCTCTCCAACTGCTTTCCAAGCCAGTCCAACTCGTCCACACTCACCATCCGGCCGATCATCCTGCGCAGAGCAGGGCAGTCAGCCGAACGAAGGTCTGCGACGCAGCAGTCCTGCTCCAGCACCGAGCCGATCTGAATTTTATTCAACGCACGAATCGTTTTCTTGTATCGATCTTCCGGAATAGGAAACTCGACGGTAACAGCGCCCAAATCCGGCTTGTTGTTATTTTTCAACGCCACTTCAAACAATAGTTTTCCTCCTTCCGCTGATTTCTTCCATGTCTGTCAGCACACACCGCCCATCTCCATGGTTGCACTGAAAACCATGCGCCATGTAATTGCAGTGCTGACAGCGTTCATAGTCGCTGCACACCAGCGGCTCCGGCGGGTCGCGCGGGCAGTCCGGCGCACACCGGCTGATGTGCAGATTCCAGTGCTTTGATTTATCTACAATGATCGTTCACCTCCAGAATGCAAAAAGCCGGGACTTCCGAAAAAATCCCAGCCTTCTGCGAATATTACATTGTTTGCTCCCACTGCCGGTCAGGGGACTGACGCATATCCTGAAACACCTCCAGATAGTCTGATACCGCATTGGACAGAGCTTCATAGTCCTGCCGGGTGGGATGATATCCATTCCAGTCCACATTGCCGCGGTCATCCCAAATGTAGGGCCAGATTCTTTTGCTGCAATTGGAGTTTGAAGCCGTCTGCTTCCCAAACAGATCCTCAAATTGAAGCCACAGGACATCCACCTTCCCTTCACAGCGATTAAGGATCGTCAGCTGTAGAGCAATGTAACGATCTGCTTGGATTCCCTTTACAAACTCGATCTTTGCCCGGTTCATATCGCCCAGCTGCACATAGCAGGTTCTGCCCACATAGGTGGCATCTGGATACCGTTCTCCGACGATCTTCTGGAGCTCCTGTTCGTAAAATGTCACGTTTTTAACTCCTCGAACGCGAAAAAGCCGGGACTTCTGAAAAGAAATCCCGGCTGTCTGCGAAATATTACATTGTTTGTTCCATTGTGGAGCGCTGCTCCTGTTCCTGCTTCGGCAGAAGCAGTTCAATCTGCTCCTGCACGCTGTGGAGTTGCTTTTCCTCCGCATACGAAAGCGTCGCGTCATCCTCCAACGCAAACTCACATGAATTTCGGATCACGGCAAGCTGCTCATCTGAAAAAAGGCGCTGTTCGTTTATCAAGCCTGCCCGGACGGCAAAATCCAGCTTCGCGGCCTCGTAATTCTCCATGTGGTAATGACCGGTGTGAACGCCCTGCCGGTCAAAATCCCACTCCCACGTTACAAATTTAGCGCCCGTTTTGCAGGAACGCCCGGCCAGCACCGCATCACCAAAATCTGCGAGGACTTTGTAGTCCTCATCCAAACCGGCGGCCTTCAGCGCGGGCGCACGTTCAAAGATCCGCATGTACTCTTTGACCTGTACGGCGGTCTGCGTGACCGTCCGAAGCTGCCGGTCCACTTCCGGCCCTATGATATCTGCCGGTCTGAAACGGACGATACCGTCTCTGTCAACCGAGCAGAGCGGTTTCTCGTTCCAACTGACGTGGAGCAGACCGTTTTCCAGCAGCTTTGCATCCAGATCTCTGCGCAGGAGCTTCTGTTCTACCTCTTGCAGAAATCTTTTCTTCTGCGATACGATTTCAGTGTTCATTCAAACCCTCCTCATTACAAAAAGCAGGCTTATGCACTTTCTCGCTTCAGCCTGCCCCCCTGTCATCCAAATCGACTTATTAAATTGCAAAGGATGTTCTTACGCTTTTTAGATTTCTTCACTCTTTTCGCTCAGCAGTTTCACAAACTCTGCTGGAGCGTACACAGGAATCGGTGCGTTGCTGTAATCTTTTCTCTCTTTCCGCGCTGGCGCGCATTGGATATTCTGTTGTTTCACTGAATAAATACTGTTTTGTGTGCTTCAACTCGGCTTTTTCACAAGATTTGAACGGCGGGCATGAAGTGCGCTTCGTGGAAGCGTGCTTCATTTCGACATAAAATCTCCATAGTCGATCTATTATAAACTATGGAGGTCTTCAGAATGAAACCATACCCGGCGCTGCTCGCAGAGCTTCTTTCCGCGGAACTTTCTTCCCTGCGGCAGAAGATGGCGCTGACGCAGGAAGCGATGGCGGAGCAGCTTCGTATCTCCAGCCGTGCGTACAGTGATTTGGAGCGAGGGAGATACGCGGCTTCCGCACCGACCCTGATGTTTCTCTTTTCCATGCTGGATGCGGAGGCACAGGGCGCGTTGATCCGGCAGTTTATACAACGTGTTCAAGCGCTGGAGGGGACAGATGCGGCATGAATTCTGTAACAGATATCGTCGAAGTATATGATCTGTTGTACCGTCTTGGTTTCTCCGCAACCAACACCGCATTTTTCCATCTTTCCTACGCAATCTATCTTGCCTCGCTTAACCCGCATTGGCTGGTGAAGCCATCGCAGCGGTTATATCCCGAAGTTGCATACCAGTATAATTCGAATCTGCTTCAGGTTGTCCGAAGCATTGATGGCTTCGCCTGCGCTTCTTGGCGTGAAAACGCCGACCTCCTATGTAGCCTTACTTGCCGTCCGCTGACAGCCGCCCCAACCTCTGCGCAGTTTTTGCGAATTCTGACGCACTGCATACGGAGCGGAATGGTATAGCGCATGCTTTTACGGAAATACGGCTCACCTGCAACCAGTAAACAAATAGAGCGAAGAAGCGGTATATACTACCGCTCTTTCGCTCTATTTCTGTCTTCCTTCTTATTTAGACTCAATCTTTGTTTTTTGATGATTTCGCTCGAAATTGTGATTTTCTCTAAGAGACTTCTGGGATACGCAGCTTTACAGTCCAAATGATTCTGGACGTCATATGATTGTGCTGCGCAGCTATTCCCTCGTTTCCTATGGAAAAATCGTATCCTTTTGCTTCATCCGAATAATGTCGAATAGCTATGAGCCATGCAAAAGTGGATTATCACTTTGCTATTGTAATAATTCAACTCTCAAAATGAGCACTCTTAACTATAATCATGGAATAACGTGGAATTATCAAGCGCATACTTAATGAGATAATAACAGAAAAATGTTGATTGCCTTTCCCTATATTGTAGCGTAATTTTTTTACGAATTCTGTCGCCTTAATCGAAAAAATATTGCAATCGTATTGTCGGATCTGTATAATAAACTTATATGTTGACTTATTGGAGGCATCGAAATGATTACTCGTATTACGCTTGAAAACTTCAAGTCCTTTCGTGAAAAAACAGTGATTGATTTTACTAAAACGAATTACACAATTCTTCCTCAAAACGTAGCAAATAACGGAGTCCTTAAAGGCTGTGTTTTTGTAGGTGCCAATGCATCTGGTAAATCGAATATTCTTCTATCAATTAAGCTTTTGCTTGATTTGCTGTTTTTGGAACGTAGTATCAACTCCGGAATATATCTTTGCATGTTTGGCCAAAGCACAAAATATTCCATCGAGTATGAGTTTAAGATCCAAGGGCACTCAATTTGCTATTCTTTTAGTGTCGAAGGAAAAAAATCTTCAATAACTGAGCACCTGCAGTTAGATGATTCAATGCTTATGGAGCGAATAGGGCTCTCTGCTCAATCTTATATTGCAGACCCTTCGGGTATCATATACGATTCCGATGACGTTGGAAAAGATATTCTTTTTTTGCGTACATTGTATTTTAATACCAAATTTGCATCCAGCGACGTTTTAAGTAATTGGATGGAATATCTGAAAAACTCTATCTACATTAATATGTTTGATAAAGAAGCTATTCCTTATAATCGCTCCGATATTTCACTTACTTCTTATTTGGATCGACTCGGGTGCGATTCCATCAACGACTTTTTTAACTCCTATAATTTCCAACAGCGTATTGAGTACTCCCACAGCAGCCAAGGCGGAAATTTTCGGATTGTATCTGGAGATGATGAATCAGATAAAATGATCTTCTTTAAGCGTGAAGGAATTAATGTTCCAATTCCTTTTACTGAAGAATCTCTAGGCAATCAAAATCTTCTCCGTATCCTTCCTCCTTTTCTAAGTGTCATAAAAAATGGTGGTATGCTTCTGATCGATGAATTTTCCAGTGGGTTCCATAACGATTTGGAAGCCTTATTAATACGCTATTTTATGGAAAAATCCCAAAATGCCCAATTGATTTTTGTTTCTCATTCTACAAATATTTTAAGCAACTCGCTCCTTCGTCCGGATCAAGAGTATTCTGTAGAGTTCGCGGAGGGAACTGGGAGTATAGTGAAGCGTTTTTCATCGGAACAACCGCGCTCTGCTCAAAACATCGAAAAAATGTATACCAGTGGTGTTTTCGGCGGCCTGCCTAATTATGTCGAGGTTCCCCATGAAGATTAATCGTGAAAAGCATATAGGTCGCGTGCTTTTTATTGTGGAAGGCAGTCAAACAGAATTCACTCTCCTTCGTCGCGTCTTCTGTAACGTGCTAGGTTACAGCTACTTAGAAAAGCGCCGTAATCGCCCCGATTTCTTTGTTAGTACGCAAGACAAGTATTCTCAAGTAGCAGTAATCAACACACGCGAAAGTAATATTCGCGATATTAGTGAAAATAATAGCTACCTTGACGAAGTCATGGATATGTTGCGAGAAAACTATAGTTTTCCAGTAGACAGTTCCGCTATCTATTATTTATTCGATAGAGATCCAAAGTCAAATCTTAATGTTCCTTTGATTCAACATTACATTGAAACCTTAGTTGATCCCTATGACAATCCTGATAGTTATAAAGCAGGTCAACTTCTCCTTAGTTATCCGAGTATCGAGAGCTATTCCATTTCATGCTTCGTAGACAATGCCAGTTTGCTTCGTTTTTCCCTTGGTGCAAATACCAAAACATACATCGGGCAGCATTTAAACATATAAATGAATAAGTTGTCCTCTGACACACTTATTCACGCAGCTCAGGAGTTTTTTCAGTTTCTAATTACAGAAGGAATAGATGACTGGGATATCGACCATTTTGCTCCAACCAGTTCCATAATTTTTGCAAGACAGCAAGAGTATCTAGCGGGGCAAGGTTTTAAGTTATTTTCAATGCTAACACTAGCGTTTCTTCAAATGGGGATACTTGAAATCGAATAGCGACGCCCACATATCACGCACAGTACCAACGTAGCTATTCTTCCTGCTTTACAATTATCGATTACACACCTTCTCTCGTTCATATTTCCTTCATGCTCCATTCACATAATGTTTACTCTATATATTGTGTTCTCCCGTTTGCTTTTCGCGCATTATATAGTATAATTATTATAAAGTAGTTGAAGGGAGGTGTGCAAATGGCAAGCAAGAACACAAAGCAGACAAGCGCTTCTGTTGCGAGCAAGGCGTCTAAAATCTTAACGAGCAATCGCTTTAGCGCTACATCCAAGAGTGTTGCTGGCAGCGCTCTGTCTCAGACTAAACCCAGTACCAGCAGAAAATCTAAATAACGCTCTCCCGACTGAGCAGGACGTTATTGCGCCCTGCTCTTTCTCGTTTCAAGCTATTTCTATAAAACGATATAGGGATCAATTCTTCTCCTTCAATAAAATTCGTTCTTCGGCGTTTCCATTACAAAGCATTGTTCGTTCAAAATGTAGTCAAAGTATGTATGTTTCAGGACGCTAGACCTATTCCACATCAGGCCAAGTAGGGCCAGCATAAAGCGCAATGTATTTCTTGACAATTTTCTAAACTGTTCCCTCCTGCTATAAACCTTTTAGTTCTTTAGTCCATTATCAACTTCTTCAATATATTCAATTTCTCGCATTTTCTTCGTTTCCGGACAAATTCGCTCTAAATCGTGTCTTTTCTAAGAGATTTCCGGAATACGCAGCTTTATTGTCCAAATGATTCTGGATGTTGTGTGATTGTGCTGGAAAGCCATTTCCCCGTTTCCTATGGAAAAATCGTATCCTTTTGCTTCATCCGAATAATGTCGAATAGCTATGAGCCATGCAGAAGGCTGGCTATTGCATGACTACTGCAACAACCAGCCTTCCATATGTGTCTGTCTGCGAATTAGTACAGCCCGCACTCGACCAAAATCTTTTCTACTGCTTCATGCATCGTCAGAGCCGGATTGTCTTCATAGTATTCGTAGCCGCCATGGCGTATCAGACTTTTTCCGTTGTCTTTATTCATTTTCATAATTTCTTTTGCTCGTTGAATCGCTGCACGCACATCATCCAAGCCCAGCTTTGAAAGGCACCGCTTGAAATTATTTTCATGCTTATACTGATCAAGATTCTCAAATTTCTCACCGAAAATTTGATTGATATGGCTTAGATATTGTGTTCTGTCTGTAAGCGAACCATTACATTTTTTCTTGTGCAGTACAATCCAAAGCTCGAACGTGTAATTGCTGTAACCAAGACCATACGAAATATGCTTTTCCGTTTTTGCCGCCTTTAACTCATTAAGAATACTTCTAAACTTTTCTACATGAATTGCCTTTTTGCTTTCCACATCACAAATATGTATTACCTCCGGCGTCGATATTGCATTGACGCCTTTGGCAAACTTCATAGGATGCTGCTGAACCTTTGGTTCAATGGCAACTTTATACTCTTTACCTTCCTGTTCGTTGATTCTATCGCGGAGCCACAACAAATACCAACGTTCTGTTTCACCCTCTACCGTAAATGTATATTTCTTTGTTTCTAGCATATCAGTCATGGCTATTCACCTCACTGTTCGCTGAAACAATTTCTTCAAGTATAGGTGCAAAGTCAACATCTGTAATTGCCCCATAGCGATTTACGAAATAGTTGCTCATATAATCCTCGCCCTTACGGATACCATCGGCTGTTCTAAAATCCGATAAGGAATACTGAACACTCTGGTTTGTTTTCTCATCCCGTTCCACAAATTTAATTTCATCTCTTCTGAAAAGTGAAGCATCGAGGAAAATCGGGTTGTGTGTATTAAAAATAAGCTGGGCATGGTGGATATTGATCTCATCGTTATGAAAAATATTAATAATATTCATCAAAGCCATTGGATGAATCGATGCATCGAATTCATCCATAACCAATGTACCACCATTCAGGATTGCATTAATCACAAGTGGGAACTCGTTGATAAAGCGAATCGTTCCATACGATTCGTATGCATCAGCCTGAATTGCAATTTTCTTGTCCTCAAAAATCGAACACAGCGAAACATCGTCACTATCTGCTGCCTGCCTATATCCCAGAGCATTGGAGCGTACACCAAATGCCTTTGCGGCATCAGTCAGCGTTCTTTCAATATAAACGGTGTTCTCCTTTGGATTTGCGAACTTCCGCATTACCTTTATCGCATCTGCACGATAAATTACCATGAATTTCTCGTCAAACCATTTTAAGATCAATGCGACAAGATCCTTCGCAAAAATTGTTTTAAACCCGTTGTTCAAAAACAGTTCTGTATCACTCAAACTGCTTCTTGCGATGTCCATGGTTTTTGCTGTTTTTCTTTTAATGCTCTTATTTACATATTGCTTTATAGGTGCCAGCAAGAAGACCTCTAAGGTTTTTCCTCGCGAGAAGATCAATTTGTCATTTACAGACAGGCATTCTTCTACAATTCTTCTGGGATAATCCACTTCCAAGAAATTTCCGAGATCGAGTTTCAGCGTATACTCAATAAGCAGATTCGATTCTGTAAAGCGGATTGCAAATTCCGTACAGGCTTTCTCACCCAAATTATTCGGTATCAGTTCCAGTGAATAGGCTGCCTCATTTGGAGAACTGTGTTCGCTCGCATTTTGAATATTCCCTCGTAAGACAATTGCCCTCATCGTATCCATTGCCCCGATCAGATTTGTTTTCCCTGCTGCATTGGGACCATATATAACAGCAGAACAAAGTCCTTTCATTTCCTTAAGTTTTCCCTCTTTTTGAACAATTTGTTCTGTTTGTACGCTATAGTCCAAGCCCGTCTGCTTTGGGGCCGGCTGCATTGAGAATGTCGTCGTATCCTTAAACGACCGATAGTTTTTTGTTCTAAACTCCAGAAGCATCGAACATTCTCCTTCATAACATTTTGCAAAGGTGTACTGTATATTATACTCCTATACTATTTTTAGTCAACAATTATCTATGCTATTTTGCAATTTTTTCGCAAAACAATATTGCAAATTGCTTCTTATGGTATTCTTTCCGAGATGCGCACAAATATACCCTTCGCGCTTGCACCTCCTGATGCAGCCTTCAAACATTCTAATCTGTATTTTCAGGGTTATATGCCTTCTTTTTCAAGATAAGCTGGAATGCGCATATACTTCCAGTGTACGGACAAGCTTTCGATGCCCTCAGTAGTTCCAGCATAAGGTGTAACGTCTTCCTCGATTTTTTGCTGAACGGTTTCCTCCTGCTATAAACCTTTTCGCACTTTAGTCCGTTATCAACTTCTTCAATATATTCAGTTTCTCGCTTTTTCTTTGTACTCGGATAATTTCGCTCGGAATTATGATTTTCTCTAAGAGATTTCCGGGATACGCAGCTTTATCGTCCAAATGATCCTGGATGTTGTGTGATTGCGTTGAAACGTCATTCCCCCGGTTCCTATGGAAAAATCGTATCCTTTTGCTTCATCCGAATAAAAAATACTATTCGCAGTCTGCCGATCAGGAAGACCTGATCTCAATCGGCACGATCGGGCTTATCAAGGGTATCTCGACCTTCGACGCCAGCAAGGGCGCCCGGCTCGCAACATATGCAGCCAGGTGTGTAGAAAATGAAATTCTGATGTACTTTCGTTCGATGAAGAAAACAGCGGGGGATGTTTCGCTTTCGGATTGTATTGAGACAGGAAAAGACGGGAACGCGTTGTCGCTGATGGACGTTTTGTGCTCGGATGAGGATCTGTTCGAGGACTTGAGCACACGGCAGACGTACAAAAAGCTGTACGAGGTCATGGACGAGGTTTTGTCGGAGCGTGAGCGAATGGTCGTAACGCTGCGCTACGGCCTCGGCGACCGGACGCCGCTGACGCAGCGGGAGATCGCTGCGAAGTGTGGTATCAGCCGGTCGTATGTGTCGCGGATTGAGAAAAAAGCGCTTGCCGCGCTTCAGAAAGCGCTTCAGGATTACACGCAGGCAGTATGAAAATCCCTGCGGCGCAGCCGGAGGGACAGCTGCCATCTGTAATGAGAGCGCTGCCATTGCTTTTTGCAGATGGCTTTTGACAAACTGAGGCGATGTGGCCACTGTCCGGCCACATCGTCCCCTGTTTATGCTGCGGTATCTGTCAGAAATGCCGCTCTGCCTTAGAACAATGTATTCTGGTGCGCTGCAGTTTCCGGTACGGACTCAAACAGGCATTCCCAGACCTCTGCGATCTTGCCGTCTTCCAGACGGAACAGATCCACAACGGATGTTACGCGCCCACGATAGTTGATCTGCGACTGAATGCCGACAAAGTTGCCTTCGGCAACTGCACGGTGCGGCTCGATATAGTCGATGCCCTGCGTCTGCTTCATGGTGCGGATGCCCTCGAGATAGCCGTTCTTGCCGTCGTGCATATAGCAGACATGGTGCGTCATGTTGTCTGCCAGATATTTCTCCGCTTCGTCAAACCGCTTGTCCATCAGGATGTCCTGCACAAACTGGCGCGCGATCTCCTTATTCTGCTGCGTCTTATCGAGATCACGGATCTCGGTCTCGCCTTCCATCATCGGCGATGTGCAGAGCGGCTCTTCCAGGCGGGAATAGGTTCCCTCGGGCCACCACGGCTCGACCTCAACCAGGCCGATCTCGTTGAAGCTTGCAGGGAACGGAGACCACTGCATGGAGTCCCAGTGCTCCATGATGCGTCCTTCTTCGGAGAAGCGGAAAATGTCAAACGACATCAGGCCGTAGCGCTTGTAGTTTTCCAGCGTCTTTTCATACGGGAAATGCGCCGGAAGCTCATGGTGCCAGACGTGCATCAGAACCAGATCGTCCTCTGCGATCACGCGCGGATAGAAGTCTTCATGCGGGCTCGAGATGGCCAGCGCTTTGAAGTGCTTGATGAAGCCTTCCTTCTTGTCCTCTACGTGCGGATTATGCTGACGGTAATAGCTTGCACCGTATTTATCCATTGCGGTCTGCGGATCCTTGTGATTGACCATGGTGGTATAGAAATCCATTGCTGCCGCCTTGTTTCGTTCCTGTTTGTAACCCATTTTTATAACTCCTTTCAAATTACGGTTTCATGTTTAATCAACTTCAATGATCTGATCCTGCAGATGATCAAATTCCACAGGTTTTCCGAATGCGCCGAGGATCACAGATACGACTGCCGGAACCAGCAATGCTGCCAGCATACAGTAGAGTGTGCTGCCCTTCGACCACGTCGGATCCGGGAGCCAGAACGATGCCGCGATCACGCCGCAGATAAATGCTGCGATGACGCCCCAGTCCTTCAACCTCCGGTTTTTCATGCCATAGAACAGCGGGAAAACGCAGGCCGTAACCAGCATATTGCTGATCGTAAACAGATACAGGACGCTGATGCCCTTGAGCGCAACGATGCAGGTCACCAGAACGATGCACATTGCAATGCCGCGCGCGATCCAAAGCACCTTTTTGCCGTTGACCGTCCCGTTGTGTGATTTAGCTGCCATCAGGTTCTTCGTTTCAACGGCCAGAATGCTGGTAATTCCGTTGATCGAGCCGCTGGCTGTGCTCATGATAAGTGCCAGCGCCATGAAGAGCACGATAACCTGAAGCCACTTCGGCGCCATGGCGTTCAGAAGCTCGAACATCACGATGGACTGGTTCTGCACATCGATCGTGCCCGCAGCGATCAGGCCGAACGAAGCGGCGAGCAGCAGCATCGGCAGCAGAATGATGCCAACACAGGTGAACGTCTTGATCATATTCTTTTCGTCCTTGACTGCATATGCGCGCTGCCAGTACGACTGATCGACAAAGATCGCCGTAAACAGGCCGAGTGCAAAGCCGCCGCCATGCTGCCAGCCATAGCCATATCCCCAGTCAAGCAGCTGCGGTGCGCGCTCCTGTACGCCGGATACGACAGCGGATACACCGCCCACATGCGAGATCATGTAGAAAAACAGCACGATAAACGTCGGAATGATGACTGCCGTCTGGATCGAGTCTACGAACAGCGAGGCCTTAATGCCGCCGCAGGTCGTGTAAATCAGAACGCCGATCAGCACGACCACGATCACGATCCATCGCGGAATGCCCCACAGTGCATTGAACGCGGAAGAAATGCCTGTCAACTCTGAGGTAAGCATGATCCCCATGCCGATGAGGCTGATGATCGTCATCAGGTAATAGCTCAATTTGCCATAGCGCAGACGCATGAATTCGGTGCCGGACGAGCCGTTTGGAAGATACTTCCGAATTCTGCGGCCTACAAAGCCAAATACAAAAATGCCGAGCACACTGCCAAGCGCAAATGCAAAACAGCCGGGGACGCCTGCGATCATAGCGGTTTCCTGCGGGCTGAACAGCGCCCATGCACCCATCAGCACCGCAATCGAAGACAGCGTTACCTGCCACCAAGGGGAACTGCCGCGCGCGGTGAGAATCTGGTCGGTGGTGATTGCCTGCTTTTTACTGGAGAAGTAGACGAACAGCACTCCAGCCACAACAAAAATCGCCACCATGAGGATAAGGTATAGAACCATACGCGGAACCTCCTGTTTTTTCTTTTTTGATACCGGTATCTTTACAAGCCCTATCTTACAGCTTATACTAACTATAAGGTCAAGCGTTTTTTCATTTTTCACAAAAAATTTTTCGGGGGAGAGGTTTTCTTGGCAAAAGCACATGAATTGGACTACAACCTGCCGCAGCTGACGGTCGGGGAAATTGCACACGTATTTGGTGTCAGCGAGCAGACTGTCCGCTTTTATCATAAAAAGGGGCTTCTGGTTCCGGATACGCGCGGCGATAACGCCTATCGTAAATACAGCTGGAATAAGCTCTCCGTCCTTGCCCAGATCTGCTTTTTGCGCCGTGCAGGATTTTCGATCGAGGACATCAAATCCTATATGCAGCTGGACAACTTACAGGACACGCACAATTATATGGAGAAATTTATTGAGAAACTGCGGCAGGACGCAGCGGATATCCAGCGGGCCATCGGAATTCTGGAACGCAAGTGCAGCTATCTCGATACGCTGCAATCCCAGTCCGTTTCAGAAGCCGCGCGCCTTGCAACGCTCCCGCTCCGACGGTATATTTATCTGGGCGAGAATGATCTGACGGCGGCAAACAATGAGTACTTCTTCGACTACCCGCTGATCACGACCTATGCGCGTTCTGAAGACGGCTTGATTCATAAAAGCGGCCTTGGCGCATATCTTGACACCAATGCTCCACCGGACGACGCAGAGGACGTTTGCGTCCTGCCGCAGCAGCTCTGCCTGGTGTGCAATTTCCGCGGATCCTATGACGCTGTATATACGCGCATTGCCGAGCTCTACCGGAAGCATGCCAATCTTCCGCTGTCGCGAACCGCCTATGCGGTGAATGTCGTGGATCATCTGGTGGAAAATAATCAGAATAATTACATTGTGAATATTCAGATCCCAGTTCTTGATACGCAGCAATGCTCCACAAAAGCCGATCAGTGAGACTGGATTTATTGGCGGATTTCTGGTAATATGGACACAAGCGGCGGGCGCAGGTTGTACCGGCCGCGCACAGGATAAAAACGCAACGCGAGGCCTTCGGCCTTGCCAGAGCTGGTAGGTAGCCCAGCCGTCTGCACTTCGGCGCAGGTAAGTAACCCTCCCCTCCGGGTCGTCCGTTCCTGTGAAAATAAAAAGGAAACGCTGATTCAATGACTGAACGCATTCGGCGAGAGATTTTGCCCCAAGACAAGACATGAAAACGCAGGAGTACTTTGTGTATTTCAAGTTTTCATACCGCAGGATTGGGCCAAAAGACCCGGCGAAGGCCGAAAGGCATTGGATTAGAGGTTCCTCATGGAGGGTTTCGTAATGGACAGTGATTTGACAAGGCTAACGGTATTTTTTGAGGCGCCGTTCTGGGTCGGGGTGTTCGAGCGGTTTGAGGGCGGGACGCTCTCGGTCTGCAAGGTCACATTTGGCGCAGAACCGAAGGACTATGATGTATTTTCGTATGTGCTGAAAAACTACGCGCGGCTCCGATTCAGTCCGGCTGTTGCGGCAGCTGTCAGGCAGGATGCGGCAAATCCGAAGCGTATGCAGAGGGAAATCCGAAGGACTTCCTCCGGCGGCGTCGGAACAAAGGCACAGCAGGCATTGCAGCTGCAGCGGGAGGAACAGAAGCTGGAACGAGAAACACGCACCCGCAAACAGCGGGACGCGGAAAAGCAGCTGAAGTTTGACCGCAGGCAGCAGAAACGAAAGGAAAAGCACCGGGGACGGTAACAGTACGCCCCCTCTGCGTCCGGCAGTGTTTGTACTGCTGCTCGCGGAGGGGGCGCATTGCTTTCAGCAAAAAGCCGCCGCTCGGATGAGCGGCGGCTTTGAGATCAGGTATTAGGGTTGTCCATAAGTTCGAGGGGATAGTCGCCCAGATGCTCGAGTTTGAAACCGTTGGCCTTATAAGCTTCATAATCAAACGCATTCAATTCGTCGATGGCAAGCTTGTGAAACTCGTAGAAATTCGGCCACCATTCGTAGCCGTCGCCGAGATTGTGGCTCAGGTACGCGTCGGCAATATCCTTGCCCATCTGCGGTGCAACATAGAACGCGCCCATGGCCAGAACGTTGACGCCGTTGCCGGTGATAGCGCGCAGCGCAGCTGGGACACTCTCCACGACACCAGCGTGAACACCGGGGCACTTGCTGGCCGCGATGTGGATGCCCATACCGGTGCCGCAGAAGATGAGCGCACGCTCAAACTCGCCCTCGGAGATCATTGCACCGACACGCAGGCCAATGCGGTGGAACATGAGGTCGGTATCCTCCTCATCGCCCGTGCGGACACCGACGTCCGTCACTGTCCAGCCCTTCTTTTTCAGATGCGCGACGACCGCTTCCTTAAGGGGGAAGCCTGCAAAGTCCGCGCCGACCAGAATCTGCTTGTCCTTGATCGTTTTCATGGTGCAGCCTCCTTATTATTTTAAATAGAAAATAGAATCCATATCGGTATAGAACGCCTCTTCGCAGGCCTCGTCATAGACCTCAAAGCAGGGTCTTGTGCAGCGCCACCAGCGCTGCGTGGTTTCATCGGCAGCCATCTTTGCCATATCCGCTTCGTAATCCGTGCCCGTATATTCAAAATACGAGAAAACAACGTTGCCGCGGATAAAGATCGAGTAATTCTCAAGATTGCATGCCGTGATCATGTTCAATACGTCCGGCCAGACCTCTGCGTGGAGGCGGACATATTCGTCCCGCTTCTCCGGCTTTAACCGGCCGACCTGCCCGAATCTGCGTCTTTCCATTTGTTTTCCGCCTTTCATGCCTTAATTCTTTTATGCTCGTTCAGATAATCCAGAACCATGACCAGCAGCAGAACTGCACCCCAGACGAGGGAGATATAGTAGCTGCTGATCTGCGGGAACCGGTTCAAGCCGGTTTCCAGCGCGCGTACCAGGAAAATCGAAAGCAGAACGCCGCCGATCTTGCCCTTGCCGCCATTTGGGCTAACACCGCCGAGCACAACGATCAGGATGCACTGCAGGGTATAGTTCGATCCGTAGTCCGCACGCGCGGAATTATAGTTTGCCAGCATAATCATACCGCCCGCCGCCGCGTAGATTCCTGAGATCAGATAGGTCTTTACGAGGATCCAATCGACGTTCAGGCCGCTGAAGCGCGCAACATTTTCACTGCTGCCGAGCAGGGTCAGCTTTTTGCCGTATGTCGTTCTGCCCAGCAGGAACCAGAGAATAGCCGCGCCGGCAGCGAAGATCAAAAACTGCACGGGGATGCCCGCGATGCGATTATTGATAAGATAGGCATAGGTTGCTGGGAAATCGCTGATGGCACTGCCGCCAGTCAAGACAATGCCGATGCCGGAAAACAGTTCGCCCGTGCCGAGCGTAGCAAGGATTGGCGGGATCTTCAGCTTGGCGATCAGAACACCGTTCAGAAGCCCCGCAGTCGCACCAATCAAAAGCGCAAGCGTGAAAATCGGCAGAACCCAGACAGGACTCAGGTCGCTTCCGCCGTTTGCAATACGGCGCATAAGCAGCGCCATGGTGATGGAGGTCATATTGGCCACGCCGACCGTGGAGAGGTCAATGCCGCTTGAGATCATACAGACCATAACACCAAGCGACATGAGGCCGAATTCCGGGAACTGTGCAAACATGGTCTGGAAATTGACGACAGAATAGAATTTACGGCCCTTCATGATGCCCATGAATATGAACCAGCAGACCATGATGATGAGCAGGCGTCGAATATGCGTGTCCATTTTCAGTCCGCGCTTTGCGGACAGCTTTGTATTAGCCATTATGCTGCGCCTCCTTTGCCTGCGTTCTGGTGCGGCGCTTCGTGCCGGAGTGCGTCGCCTGATACGCGCTGACGGCGGTACCGATGACGATCAGGAGGCCGACAAACACGTCCTTCCAGACGACCGGAACGCCGATAAGGATCATGGAGTTTTCCACCAGCACAATCAGCAGCGTACCGAGCACGCAGCCGGTCAGCGTGCCCTTGCCGCCGACGATGGCCGTGCCGCCGAGCACGACGCCCGCGACGATGTTCATCTCCATGCCGAGCATATTGGTCGGGTGGCACTGCTGCATCATGCACACGCGGATAATACCCGCGACGCTGGCGATCACGCCTGCAAACAGGTACAGCAGGAACTTTGTCCGCTTGACGGCGAAGCCCGCGTTATAGGCTGCAGATTCGTTGCCGCCAATGGCGTAGATGCCCCGGCCGAACATGGTATAGCGCAGCACAAGGAACGTGAGGAGCAAAACGCCAACAAACACCAGAAATGCCGCCGGAAGCTTGGACGACAGGCCACTGACGGGGTTTGTCGCAGTATAGATGGCCTGCTTGCCGAAGGCCTTCATGCCAGCCGGGATCACAGCCAGCTGCTTCGATTCGAGCGTGCCCTGCATGATGCCCTTGAAGACGCTGGCAGTGCCAAGCGTCACGATCATAGCGGGCAGGCGCAGGAAGCTGACAAAGAAGCCGTTGAACATGCCGAGAACCGCGCCGATGACGATGGCCGTCAGCATGGGGAGCAGAACGCTTCCCTGATAATCCAGATTCAAAAACAGCTTTGTGGTCGCATATGCCGTCAGCGATGCAAGCGCCGGGAAGGAAACGTCGATGCCGCCGGACAAAATGACGAGAAACTCGCCCACGGCGAACAGGCCCGGCACGATCATAGCCGAGGCGATATCGACGATGTTATTAGACGTATAGAACTGGCCTGAGCGCACCTGAATCAAAAATGACAGGGCGAGCAGGATCAAAAATACATAGGTTTCATTCTGACGAAACAGCTTTTTTATAGTCTTCTGCACTTCCCCCACCCCCTTACAGCATCTTGCTCAGGATCTGCTTTTCGCTCGCTTCATCCGCCGTCAGTTCGTCCACGATGCGGCCGTCCTTCAGAATCATAATGCGCGAGCAGTTTTCCAGCAGTTCCGGCAGGTCATCGGAAATAATGATGACCGCCATACCCTTTCCGGCCAGCGACTGTAAGATCGCGTGGATATCGTGCTTCGAGCCGATGTCAACGCCGACCGTCGGGCCGTTCAGAACCAGAATCTGCGGGCGGCAGGCCAGCCACTTGGCAAGCACGATCCTCTGCTGGTTGCCGCCGGAGAGCGTGGAGGCGGCGTTTGCCGGATTGGGCGTGGCAATGGCCAGTTCCTTGACCCAGCAGTCAATTTCCTCATTCGTCTTCTGCGCATCAACAAGCCCTTTTTTCGTCAGATCGTCGATTTCGGAGATTACGATATTGTCCGCGATGCTCTGCGAAAGGAACAGGCCCTCGCTCAGACGGTCCTCCGGCACGAAACCAATGCCGTTTTCAATCGCAGCACGAGGGCTTTTGATCACGGTCGGCTTTCCGTGGATGCGGATCTCGCCGGACTGGGCAGGGCGGATGCCGAACAAGGACAGCGCAAGTTCCGTCCGTCCAGAGTCGAGAAGGCCCGTGACGCCGAGGATCTCGCCGCCGCGCAGCGAGAAGCTGATGTCCTCATAGCTGCCGGGAAGCGCCAAATTGCGCACCTCAAGCAGCGGCTCGTCAGACAGGCCGGAGGGCTGGAACGTCTTTTCCTCAAATTCGCGGCCGGTCATGTAGTAGGTGAATTTTTTATTGTCCAACTCCGCCGTGTTGCCCGTAGCCGTCAGCTTTCCGCTGCGGAAAACGGTAAAGCGCTCAGAGATTTCAAAGACCTCGTCCAGCTTATGACTGACAAACAGAATGGCGATCCCCTGTTCCTTCAGCTGCAGAATGACGCGGAAAAGCGCCTGAACCTCCTTCCGGGTCAGGGCGGTCGTCGGCTCATCCATGATGATGAGTTTCGCGTTGAACATCAGCGCACGGCAGATGGCAACCATCTGTTTTTCCGCGACAGAAAGTTCACCCAGTCTGGCGTCCAGATCGACTGTGAAGCCGATCCGCGCAACTGCCTGCTCCGCGATCGTGCGCATATCTTTCCAGTTTACAAATTTCTTTTTTGCGACCAGCTGACTGTTGATCGCCAGATTCTCCATGACGCTCAGGTTCGGAAAAATGGAGAAGTCCTGATAAATGACCTGAATGCCGCTTTCAATGGCGGAAAGCGGCGTGATCTTTTGCAGGGGCCGGCCCTCAAATTCGATGGTACCGGAATCGCGCTGATAAACACCGGAAATAATCTTGATCAGCGTGGACTTGCCACAGCCGTTTTCACCGGCCAGGCAATGGATCTCGCCCGGACGGATCTCCAGCGAAACGCCGTCGAGCGCTTTGACGCCGGCAAAGTATTTCTTGATATCCAGCGCCCGCAGTAAGTATTCAGCCAATGGTATTCCTCCTTCTGTCCGATTGCAGCTTGGGTATAGAGGGCCGCGGATGCGGCCCTCTTTGCACTACAGATTCGGAATCCTTGATTTAGAAGCCGAACGAATCAACGTTCTCTGCGTCGATGACGACCCAGCCCTCGCCCTCGAGGACGGTGGTGCTGCCCTCGCGGAAGGTCATGGCGGTGTAGCCGTCAACACCCAGATCAACAGGCGCGCCAATCTCTTCGCCGTTGAGGACCTTCAGCGCCAGGCTGATCATAGCCTTGCCGGCGATAGCCGGATCCCACAGCGTCAGGGACTTGACAACGCCGCTCTTCAGCAGCTCTGCGTTGTCGGCAGGCATGCCGGTACCGGAGGTGAACGCCTTATCGATGAGGCCGAGTTCTTCAATGGCTCTTGCGATGCCCGGGGCGTCGAAGGAGGAGGTGCCCATGATGCCCTTCAGATCCGGATACTTCTTGAACAGTTCCTTCGCAACGTTGTAGGCGGTGTCGCCGTTGTCGTGGGATTCGACTCTCGGCTCTTCCTCGAGCAGCGTCATGTTGGGGTACTTTTCCTTCTGGTGCGCGACGGCAGCGTCGGCCCATTCGTTGTGGGAAGCGTTGGTCACGTCAGCGACCATGGTGGTGTAGAGGCCTTCTTCGCCCATGGCTTCGGCGAGGTTGTCCATGATGAACGCGCCATAGCCGGAGTTGGAGAACGCTTCAATGTCATAGTCCACGTTGGTCAGGCTGGCACCCTCGTGCGCGATGACGACGATGCCAGCTTCTTTGGCCTGCTTGAGAACGGGCTCAAGGGATTCGGGGTCAACCGGAACGACGCAGATGGCGTCAACACCCTGCGCGATGAGGTCCTGCACAAGCTGGGCCTGCTTGGTGGCATCGATGACGTCAGTGCCCTTCTGATAGACGTTCAGCCCAGTTTCTGCGGCGTATTCCTTGACGCCGGTGTCCATACGGACGAACCAGGGGTTCGAGGCATCCTTCGGGACGACGACAATCTCGTAATCCTTGTCGGACTTTGCAGTTTCTGTTTTGGTTTCTTCGGTCTTTGCAGTCGTGGTACCTGCACAAGCTGCCAGACACAGGAGCATCGACAGCGCCAGGAGCAATGCGAGGATCTTTTTCATTTGAATGAACCGTCCTTTCCATTTTTAGTGCTGTAAATGTGTATTCTTAAAACGTGCTGACCTCCGTGAATCCTCCTTCCATCCATTCTTTCTAGCTGATCCGTTGGTCAGATCGTTTTAATTCCAAATTGTTCAACAGGAGTCTCGTATGATAAGCGACTGTCCGAGCACGACGTTCTGCGGTGTCCGCCCCTCATGCCATGCTTTGGCCTGCTCCCAGATCTCATGGCCGAGCCGCGCCCGGTCCTGACAGACTGTGGTGAGCGGCGGCTGAACGCAGGCGGAAATCTGGAGATTGTCGAAGCCGACGATCGCAAAATCCTCCGGAATGCGATAGTCCGCCTCCTGTATGGCTTTCATCACGCCGACAGCCAGCAGATCTGACGAGACGATGAACGCCTCAGGCAGTTCGTGCCGCGCATGGGTGCGCAGCAGATGCTCCATATACCGGCAGCCGTTGCCGAAGTGGTCCTCGCGGAAGGTATCGGAAATGAACACATGCTCGGGCCGGAAGGGATATCCATACTGGGAAAGGCCCTTCTGATAGGCCGCGAAGCGGTCGGACAAGTTGCTGATATTGGGCGGCTCGGAGAGAAATCCGATGCTCTGATAGCCCTTCTGCTTCAGAAATCCAATCGTTTCGAGCAGAACCTGATGGTTGTCATAGGCAATATAAGATGTGCCCGGAATGGTGCTGCGGCGGTCGGCAAGAATAACATGAACGCCGCTTGCGACCAGCTTGCGGATGCTGTTCTCATCGTCCTCGCCGTTGACAATGACGATGGTTTCCGTATCATTCTGCACCATATTGACCAGTCCGCGCTTTTCCTTTTCACTGGAATATTCATAACTCAGCATCAGGACGGTATAGTCCTCCTGATATGCGTCCTCCATCAGAACGCTGGCAATACGGGCGTAGAAATTATTGTCAAGCTTGGGGATCAGCAGGCCGATCTGCCGCTTTTCCTTCCGGCGCATGTGGCGCGCAGCCAGATTCGGTACATAGTTGAGTTCGCGGATCGCCTCACGCACACGGGCGGTCGTTTCCTCAGAGATGGGTGCAGTGCCGTTGATGACATGCGAGACTGTCCCGATCGTGACACCTGCGCGGCGCGCGACGTCCTTCATGGTGGCACGTCTATTCTCCTGTTCTGTGTGCGCAATGGCCATGAGTGCTCCTATTTCAATGAAAACGTTTTAATTGATAGCCATATTATAAGGCGTTCTTTTCCAAGCGTCAAGCGTTTTTTACATTTTCGTGAATAGAGTTGCAATTTTAATATATATTTTTGTACATTATGCCCAATCTTCTATAATCTCCATTCTTGCACACCTGTGCGTCACTCCGCCTCGCCTGATGCTGGCGGAGCAAGTTGTGAAAAAAATCTGAATTATTTACAAAAGTATTGCAATTTCAAAAAGATACGGTAAACTGGATTCAAATCACAAATACTGCGGCGCTTTGCTGCGGAAAGAGGTGTACCGGTATGAAACAGGTTTGGAAAAGGATCTCCGCGCTGCTTCTGGCATGCGCGGTACTGGCCGCTTTGATTCCGGCGGCACTTGCAGGCAACAGTTCAGAAGCCTATAAAATTGCCGTCAGCG
>ERZ779888.1503-NODE-1503-length-22721-cov-4.227036_pt1 | contig 22721 bp, 20 predicted proteins | sample MGYA00511245_ERZ779888 | MGnify/ENA primary metagenome ERZ779888 (study PRJEB29588, sample SAMEA2155255) | human gut metagenome | biome: human gut; feature: human-associated habitat; material: faeces | place: Denmark | collected 2008/2010 ...
CAAATGATGATACGCTGCTTTACGGTGTTGAGGTCAAGTTCTACAGCTCGCGCGTCGTGCTCTCAAATCAGCTCGAGACAAAACTGCGCAACGTCTTTGCGACGGGCGACGGCGCCGGCGTCACGCGCGGCCTTTCGCAGGCCGGGGCCAGCGGCGTCTACGTAGCCCGTCAGATTCTTTCGCGCATGTAAATCATCATGTATTTTCCTTACGGAAAAAGCTGGCTGTCTTATGCCAGAAAGTACGCTTTACCGCACTTTCTGGCATAAATTTTTTGTTGCCAAGGGTCGACCGTTCGCGTTATATAAGATATAATAGTATACAATGTATAAAAGGAGGAAGGCGGATGAGTGAGAAGAGATCGGTTATCGTGAAAGTCAGGGGGTTCTGGCAGGATGCCGAGGGACAGAAGGACAGCATCCGCACGGTCGCAAAGGGACATCATTATTTCCATCGCGGCAAACACTATGTCATCTATGAGGATGAGAGTGTGGAGCAGGGAAAAAAGATTTCCACGGTGCTCAAGATTGATGATGGACATATGACGCTTTTGCGCAGGGGCGTCCTCGAACAGGAACAGCGCTTTGAGACAGGCCGGGAGCATACGAGCATTTACCGCACGCCGTATGGCAATATCGACCTTGCCGTGCGCACCGAGGAGCTTCAGGTGGATTACGGCGAAATCGCGGGCCGCGTCGATATCCGTTACGGCCTTTGGGTCAACGGCGCCTTCCAGAGTCAGAATCAGCTTCATATCGAAGTTGAAGAAGACATGCCTGAAGCATGAGACCATGAACACCACCATGAATATCATGGAAGGAAACATACAGTTCATCATAAATCCGGATAGGAGGAAATCTTTTGGAAATCAAAGACATATTGACAGAGGCCATTGAAAACGCTGCAAAAGCAGCGATCAGCGAGGGCGCACTGCCTGAGGGGACGCTGCCGCAGGTCGTCCTCGAAGTGCCGCCACAGAAGGAATTCGGTGATTTTGCGACGAATTTTGCCATGCAGTCGGCACGCGTCTTCCATAAGAACCCGCGCCAGATTGCTGAGGAAATCGCCAGCCGCATCAAGGGCGACTGGCTCGACCATACGCAGATTGCTGGACCGGGCTTCCTGAATTTCTACCTCAAGGGCAATGTGCTCTACGATTCGTTCCAGAAAATCCTGGAGGAAGGCGAAAGCTTCGGCAATCTGCCGAAGGTTGACCATCCGAAAATCCAGGTTGAGTACGTCAGTGCCAATCCGACGGGCCTGCTGCATGTCGGCCACGGCCGCGGTGCTGCTGCCGGCTCGGCTCTTGTCAACCTGCTGCGCGCTGCCGGCTACCCCGTCGAGAGCGAATACTACATCAACGATGCGGGCAACCAGATGAACAATCTCGCGCGTTCCGTCAATGCACGCTATCTCGAGCTGCTCGGCAAAGAAGTGGAATTTCCGGCAGACGGCTACCATGGCCAGGACATCATTGATACGGCTCAGCGCATCATTGACCGCGATGGCGATAAATACCTTGCCATGAGCGAAGAAGAACGCCTTGCCATCTTCAAGGACCTCGCTTACCACGAGAAACTCGCCATCCTCAAGGAAGACCTCGAGAAGTTCCACGTCACGTTTGACCATTGGTTCAGCGAGCGTACGCTGCATCCGGACGCGGTGCGTCACGTCGTCGAAATCCTCAAGGACAAGGGCGATATTTACGAGAAGGACGGCGCTCTCTGGCTGAAATCCACGGCCTATGGTGATGACAAAGACCGCGTCGTCATCCGCGACAATGGCGAGCCGACGTATCTGGCTGCCGATATCGCTTATCATCATAATAAGTACGAACGCGGCTTTGACCGCCTCATCAATATCTGGGGCGCGGACCATCACGGCTATGTCTGCCGCGTCAAGGCAGCGATGCAGGCCCTCGGCCACGACCCGAAGAAACTCACGGTACTGCTCCTGCAGATGGTCAGTCTCTATCGCGGCGGCGAGCTCGTCAAGATGAGCAAGCGCACGGGCCAGAGCGTTACGCTCAACGAGCTCATGGAAGAAGTCGGTACGGATGCTGCCCGCTATTTCTTCCTCATGCGTTCGCTTGACAGTCAGCTCGACTTTGACCTCGACCTTGCGAAGAAAAAGTCGAATGACAATCCGGTCTACTACATCCAGTATGCACATGCGCGCATCTGCAGCATCTTCCGCCAGGCCGAAGAGACGCATCTCGTCCTCGGCAAAACGCCGAAGCTTGAGCTGCTGACGGATGAGAGCGAAGTTGCCCTCATCAAGAAGATTGAGGAATATCCTGAGGAAGTCAAGAAAGCGGCCGACGATTACGCACCGCAGCGCATCGCGCGTTACAGCTACGACCTCGCGGCGCTGTTCCACAGCTTCTACAACAAATGCCGCATCATGGGCGTTGACCATGACCTCGCGGAGGCACGCCTGGCCCTCGTCACGGTCACGGCCCATGTCATCCGCCACAGCCTCGGCATCCTCGGGGTATCCGCGCCGGAGCATATGTAAGTCAAAGTCATAAAGTCATTTCGTAAGTTACGCAGAATCACGCAGATTGAGAAGGGAGATATATCAATGGATTTTCTGAAAAGCTCAGAAGTTGATGTCGCTTATTACATCCTGTCTCAGGCAGGCAAGACGATTTACTACAAGGATCTCGTCCTTGACGTCATCGAGAAAACGCATAAGCCGGTGCAGTCGCTGTCGGCAGCCATCTCGGAAGTCTACACGCTCATCAACATGGACAGCCGTTTCCATTATGAAGGCGAAGGCCAATGGGGCCTGACGGAGTGGAATCCGCCTGAGGTCAAGCGCACGCACACGAGCCGTTCGACGTCGGGTTCGAGCAAGGCTGCAGCAAAAGCCAGCAGCAACCGCAAGAAGAAGCTCGAGAGCATCCAGGAATAATAGCGTCTTGACACCCCGTGGGCATTGGGGTTAGAATAGTCAACATGTGTTTCAAAGAACAAGCAGGAGGCAGTTCCATGGCAAAGTATATTTTCGTTACCGGTGGCGTTGTTTCTTCCCTGGGCAAGGGCATCACGGCCGCATCGCTCGGCCGTCTCTTGAAGAGCCGGGGAATCAAGGTCACAATCCAGAAGTTCGACCCGTACATCAACATTGACCCGGGTACGATGAGCCCTTACCAGCATGGTGAGGTCTTTGTCACGGACGATGGTGCGGAGACGGATCTGGATCTCGGCCACTACGAGCGTTTCATCGACATCAACCTGACGAAGAACTCCAACATCACGACGGGCAAGGTCTACTGGTCGGTGCTCAACAAGGAGCGCAAGGGCGAATACCTCGGTTCGACGGTACAGGTCATCCCGCACATCACGAACGAAATCAAGCAGAAGGTCTACGATGTAGCCAAGGCCGATGGCGCTGATGTCGTCATTACGGAAATCGGCGGCACGGTCGGCGACATCGAGAGCCAGCCGTTCCTCGAGGCCATCCGTCAGGTCAAGAAGGAAGTCGGCCCGAACGACACGCTCTACATCCATGTCACGCTGCTGCCATACATCTCGGCTGCCGGCGAGCTCAAGACGAAGCCGACACAGCACAGTGTCAAAGAGCTGCGTGCCATCGGCATTCAGCCGGATATCCTCGTCTGCCGCACGGAGAAGACCATCTCCAAGGAGATGAAGGACAAGATTGCCATGTTCTGCGACGTACAGCCGGAAGCTGTCATCGAGAACCGCACGGCTTCGACGATTTACGAGGTTCCTCTGATGATGCAGAAGGAAGGCCTTGACAAGATTGCACTCAAGAAGCTCAACATGGACTACGGTCCTGCTGACATGAGCGACTGGGAAAAGATGGTCTACAAGATCAATCATCCGCAGAAGCGCGTCAAGATTGCCGTCGTCGGCAAATACGTCGAACTGCCGGATGCCTATATTTCTGTTACGGAAGCCCTGCATCACGGCGGCATTGCCAACGATGCCCAGGTCAAGATCAACTGGGTTAACGCAGAAGAAATCGAGGAGAATCCGGATATGGACCTCGATGAAGTCTTTGTCGGCTGCAAGGGCATCCTCGTGCCGGGCGGCTTTGGCAACCGCGGCATCGAAGGCAAAATCAAGGCCATCGAATATGCCCGCGAGCATAAAATCCCATTCCTCGGCCTCTGCCTCGGCATGCAGTGCGCGGTCATCGAGTTTGCCTGCCACGTCTGCGGCATGACGGATGCCGATTCGACGGAATTTGACCCGGAGACGACGCATCCTGTCATCTCGCTGATGGAATCCCAGCAGGGCATTGTCAAGAAGGGCGGCACGATGCGCCTCGGTTCGTATCCGTGCAAGCTCGCGAACGGCACGCATGCGAAGGAAGCCTATGGCAAGAATCTCATCCATGAGCGCCATCGCCATCGCTTCGAGTTCAACAACGAATACCGCGAGGCCCTGCAGGAAAAAGGCCTGGTCATCGCTGGCACGCTGCCGGATGACAGCCTCGTCGAGATGATTGAGGTCAAGGACCATCCTTGGTTCGTTGCCACGCAGGCACATCCGGAACTCAAGTCGCGTCCGAACAATCCGCATCCGCTGTTCCGTGATTTTGTCAAGGCAGCACTTGCGCAGTAAAACAACACAGCATAGAGAAGACCCGGTTTTCCGGGTCTTTTTGACGTGAGGTATCTAGATATGAATGCATTATTTACCGCGATGCTGCAGGACGGCGCCCTGCAGCGTCTGCGGAATTATACACAGGGGGAGCCGGCGGAGGCCCTCGTCTACGGACTCGGCGGCTCGCAGAAGCACGCGGCCGTGGCCGCCTGCTATGCGGCCCTGCCGCAGATGATGGCCATCCTCTGCCACTCGCAGGAAACACTCTCAGATTGGAAGGAAGACCTTTCCCTGCTGCTGCCGGAAGTGCCTGTGGTGGAACTTCCTGAGGTCGACACATTTGAGGTCAAGGCAGCAGCGAAAAGTCAGGAACGCGCGGCGAAGCGCATGGAGGTGCTTGGCCGGCTCATGCGCGGGGAACATGTCATCGTGCTCTCGACGACGGCGGCAGCCGTGCAGAAGGGCATGAGCCGCAGTGAATTTGCGCGTTTATCGCTGTCGCTGCGCATGGGCGATGTGCTGCCGCGCGAAGACCTGCTGCACCGCCTTGTCGACCTCGGCTACGAAAATACGGAAGAAGTTGAACGCGTCGGTCAGTTCAGCGTGCGCGGCGGCATTGTCGATATCTTTGCCATCAACGCGGCTGCCCCGATGCGCCTCGAGTACTTTGATGACGAAATCGACTCTCTGCGTGAATTCGATGTCGAGACAAAGCGTTCTACGAAAAACATCAGTGCGGCGACCATCATGCCGCTGGCCCAGACGGACAGCAGCGGCAGACCGGAGCTTTTTCTTTCCTACCTTGAGGGCAGGAGCACGGTGCTCTTTGACGAGCCCACGCGCATCCGCGACAATATCCGCACGATGGTGAAGGAAAATCCCGATATCAAGGATAAGATTTTTAGCTGGGAGGAGCTCCTGAACGCCGCTCATGGCAACCGCATCATCTATCTGGCACTTCTGCTGCAGCAGGTGCAGGGCGCTGAGCCGCGCGAGAACATCGGCGTGACGGCGACGACGATGACGCCGTTCCGCGGCCAGATGGACCTTCTGGAGAACGAGGCCAACCGCTGGCTCTCGCAGAAACAGCAGGTACTCGTGCTCCTTAGTGACAAAGAAAAGACGAACAGCCTGCGCGAATTCTTTGCTCATCGGCGCATCCCGTCGCTCATTGAAAAAGAAACAGAGCCCCTGCGCGATGATGCGATAAACATTCGCCAGGGAGCACTGCTCACTGGTTTTGAGATGGCGTCGGCACGCCTGGTCGTCGTGACCGAGAAGGATATCTTCGGCCGTCATAAGCGCCGTACAGCCGTCCGTCATCACAGCGACTACGGCGAGAAAATCTCGCATTTCCGTGATATCAAGCCGGGCGACTACGTCGTTCATGAGAGTCACGGTATCGGCAAATACCTTGGCGTTGAGACGCTCGATGTCGGTGGGATCCACAAGGACTATCTGCACATTCAGTATGCCGGCGACGATAAGCTCTTTGTGCCGACGGACCAGGTCGGACTCCTGCAGAAGTACATCGGCTCCGAGGGCGAAGTGCCGCGACTGCACCGCATGGGCGGCACGGAATGGGTCAAGGCCAAGGCCCGCGCGAAAAAATCCGTCGAGGACATCGCGCAGAAACTCATTGAGATTTACGCGAAGCGCCGGCAGGCCAAAGGCCATGCTTTTCCGCCGGATGACAGCAGCCAGCGCGAGTTCGAGGACGCTTTTCCTTACGAGGAGACGGAAGACCAGCTGCGGGCCATTGCCGAAATCAAGGCCGACATGGAAAAAGAGAAGCCGATGGACCGCCTGCTCTGCGGCGATGTCGGCTTTGGCAAGACGGAAGTCGCCATTCGGGCGGCCTACAAGGCGGCGATGGACGGCAAGCAGGTGGCCGTGCTCGTGCCGACGACGGTCCTTGCCCAGCAGCATTATCAGACCTTTACGACGCGCTTTACGGGCTTTGCGCCGGTCATCGACGTTATCTGCCGTTTCCGCACGGCGAAGCAGCAGAAGGAGACGCTCGAGAAAGTCCGCCTTGGCCAGGTCGACATCCTCATCGGCACGCATGCCATCCTCAACCAGAAAAAAGTGCAGTGGAAGGACCTCGGTCTCTTGATTGTCGATGAAGAACAGCGCTTCGGTGTCAAGCAGAAAGAAAAAATCCGCAAGCTGGCCGCTGGCATCGACGTTTTGACGCTCTCGGCGACGCCAATCCCGCGCACGCTGCACATGTCGCTGGTCGGTGCGCGCGATATGAGCATCATCGAGACGCCGCCGGCGGAGCGTTTCCCGGTACAGACGTACGTCGTGGAGAACAACGATGCGATTATCGCCAATGCCATCAAGCGCGAGATGAAACGCGGCGGCCAGATTTATTTCATCTACAACCGCGTGGATACGATTGACCGCATGCGCGACCATATCGCATCGCTCGTGCCGGACGCGCGCATCCAGACGGCTCATGGCCAGATGCCGGAGGAGATGCTCGAGCATGTCATGATGGATTTCTACGAGGGTGATTACGACATTCTCCTGGCAACGAGCATTGTCGAGAACGGCCTCGATGTTGCCAACGCAAATACCATTATCGTTTACAATGCCGACCATTTCGGCCTGTCGCAGCTCTACCAGATGCGCGGACGCGTCGGCCGCTCCCATCATATGGCCTTTGCGTACTTTGTCTATCAGGCCGATAAAATCCTGACAGAGACGGCGGAAAAACGCCTGCAGGCCATGAAAGAATTTGCGGAACTCGGCGCGGGCTTCAAGATTGCCATGCGCGACCTTGAAATCCGCGGCGCCGGCAATCTGCTCGGTGCCCAGCAGCACGGCCATATTGCCAGCGTCGGCTTCGAGATGTACTGCAAGCTCCTCGAGGAAGCCGTCGAACGCCTGCAGCATAGCAAAAAAGTCGAGGAAGCCCCGCCGGAGCCGGTCATCGACCTGCAGACGGAAGCTTATATCGATGGGGACTTCATCGCCGATGCCATGCATAAGATTGAGATTTATCAGCGCATTGCGGCCATCCGCAGAAACGAGGAAATCCGCGCTCTGCTTGATGAACTCATCGACCGCTTCGGCGACCCGACAGAGCCGGTCATGCACCTTCTCGAAGTGGCGCGCATCAAGAATTACGCGCGTGACCTCGGCATCCGCACCGTTAAGGAACTGCCGATGGCCCTCGATATTTACTTCCTGCCGGGAAAGCGTCTGCCCGCCAAGGGCATGCTGGCTCTTTCCAAGCTGTTCGGCAAACGGCTGCGCAGCCTGCCCGACAAGAACGGCCTGCGCTTTGTCCTGAGTGAACGCTATAAGAAGAACATCACGAATTTTGTCACGCGCGTGCTCATGGTGGCCGCCGGCGATGAGGAAGCCCTGACAGCGCGTGCCTCTGAGCAGGCCGACAAACTGAAAAAAGCGAAGGCATGATGAAACTGGAAAATGATGATAAAGGAAACGGAAAACCTATGAAAAAAGCAAATATCACCGTTGTCGGCCTTGGCCCAGGCCGCTTCGGACTTATTACTCTCGAGAGCTGGCAGCTCATGCAGCAGGCAGAACACCTTGTGCTGCGCACGCGGATTCATCCGACCGTGGCAGAAATCGAGAAGCGCGGGCTGAAATTCACGACGTACGATGGTTTTTATGAAGAAGCGCCGGATTTTGAGACCCTTTACACGCATATTGCCAAGGACCTGCTCCAAAGGGCTGAGAGCGAGGGGAACCTTGTCTACGCGGTGCCGGGAAGTCCCCTGGTCGCAGAGCGCACGGTCGTTCTTTTGCGCGAGCTTGCTGAAAACAGCCTCGTCGAAGTCAACATCCTGCCCGGCATGAGCTTTGTCGAAGTCATGTATACGCGCCTCGGCATCGACCCCATTGAGGGCCTGACCATTATCGACGCGGAAGATGTTGGGACACTCAAAGAACGTCCGGCGCAGTCGCTGGTTGTCACGCAGGTCTACGACCCTATCATTGCTTCCGACACGAAGCTCATGCTCATGGACCTTTATCCTGATGAGTATGAAGTCACGTACATCCACAATCTGGCCCTGCCCGATGAATCCATCCGCAAAATCCCGCTTTATGAGCTTGACCGGCAGAAAGATGTCGACCATCTGACGAGTCTTTTTGTGCCGGCTAAGTGAGAAAAACAGCGTTCATTTCGGTTATTTTTCCGAAAACCCTTGATTTTTCAAGGGTTTTCTGCTAAATTTTGATAAGCAGGCAGGAAAATCGTGATACACCGCGAATACCTGCAACATAAGCAAAACAATTATTTAAGGAGGCTACGATTGTGAATAAAACTGAATTGGTAGCTAGCGTTGCTGAAAAAGCAGGTCTGACGAAAAAAGATGCTGAGAAGGCTGTAAACGCACTCTTCGAGAGCGTTCAGCAGGCACTGGTTGAGGGCGATAAAGTACAGATGATTGGCTTCGGTACGTTTGAAGTCAAGGAACGTGCTGCTCGCACGGGCCGCAACCCGCGCACGAGCGAGACGATCCAGATTCCGGCTTCGAAGAATCCGGTATTCAAGGCTGGCAAGGCCCTGAAAGATGCTGTTAACGCATAATCTGGCTTGTTTATGAGGAGCTGGGTTCCCTTGGGAGCCCGGCTTCTTGTTGTATTGGAGGGATACGCTTGGACCTCGGTTTGGCATCAAAAGTTGTGCTGATCTCGGGCGGTACGTCGGGCATCGGCCTTGAGGCAGCGGCAGAATTCTTGCAGGAGGGCGCTGCTGTCGTGCTGCTCGGACGTTCCGAAGCACGCGGCCGTGAGGCTGTCAAAAAACTGCAGCAGACGGCAGAGCCGGAACGGATTCTTTTCCTTGCGGGCGACGTGCGCAGCGAGGCGGACTGCTGCCGGGCTGTGGCGGAGACCGCCCTGCGCTTTGGCAGGCTTGACGTGCTCGTCAATTCAGCGGGGATATATCATGAGGGAGCACTGGAAGACCTGCAGGAAAAAACACTTGACGATATCCTCGCGGTCAATGTCAAAGGGGTATTCCATCTGACAAAAGCGGCTTTGCCGCATCTCAAACGCTCGCGGGGGAATGTCATCAATGTTGCTTCGGACGCCGGCGTGCACGGCAATTATTTTTGTGCAGCCTACTGCGCGAGCAAGGGCGCGGTCGTGCTGTTCACGAGAGCGCTGGCCCTGGAGACTGCGGCCCTTGGCGTGCGCGTCAATGCCATTGCTCCCGGCGATATCCTGACGCCGCTGACAGAACAGCAGCTCGGCGAAGGCAGGAAGCGTGAGGAAGGCCTCAGGGAGATGGCTTCGGTGTATCCGCTCGGACGCATCGGCACGCCGGATGAAGCGGCTTCGCTCATCGTTTTTCTGGCCTCGGCGCGGGCTTCCTTCGTGACCGGCGCTGTTTATGGCGTGGATGGAGGGCTGACGGCTTGATGAAGAAAATCCTTATCCTGACCGCGTCCATCGGCTCTGGGCACATCAAGGCTGCGGAGGCCATCGAGATTGAGCTGCGCCGGCTTTTGCCGGACGCCGAAATCACGACGGTCGACTTCATGGATTCGCGCATCTCACGCATTCACTGGTTCATGAAGAAATTCTATCTTGTCATGCTGGCCTTTGTGCCGAATCTCTACGATGTTTTCTATAAATTATCCGGCGGTTCATCAGGCGGCACGCTCGTACAGAATGCCTTTGCCTATGTTATGATGCCGGCCATGAAAAAACTCGTGCGCCGCTGCGAGCCGGACCTTGTGCTCTGCACGCATCCGTTTCCCGAGGGGGCGGCGTCGCTTTTGAAGCGGCGTCATAAGGAAAACTACCATCTTGCGGCAGTCATGACGGATTATTCCCTGCACCAGATTTGGCTGTATCCGGCGGTAGACCGCTACTATATGGCGACGGAGGAGATGCGCATGGGGATGATTGGCCATGGTTTTGCGGTCGATACGCTCATGGTGCCCGGCATCCCCGTGGCCAGTGTGCTGCAGGAAATGCAGGATAAGCAGGGCGTGCGCCGTGCGCTGGCCATCCCTGAGGGGCAGCCCGCGGTGCTCTTGATGGGCGGCGGCCTGGGCCTGGGCGGTATCGAGGCGAATCTTAAGGACCTCGAACGCATCGAGAAAAGGCTGACCCTCCTCGTCGTGGCCGGCCGCAATGAACGTCTCAAAGGGCGTGTGCAGGAAATGGGGGCCGTCTCACATCATCAGGTACTCGTCTGGGGATACACCGACCAGGTGCATTTCCTCATGCGGGCGGCAGACCTCCTGATTACAAAGCCCGGAGCTTTGACGATAAGCGAGGCTTTTGTTTTGGGGCTGCCAATGCTGCTCCACGACCCGATACCCGGGCCGGAGACGGAAAATGCTATTTATGCGACGCGCCATGGGGCCGCCGTCTGGTTGCATCCGCGTGAAGACCTCGCGCGGGCGGTCAAGAATCTGCTGCACGGCGATGCCCTGCAGAAAATGAGTAAAGCAGCGCGCACCTGCGCGAAACCGCTGGCTGCGTCAGAAATCGCGGAAGACCTTAGGAAACTGCTGGAAGAAGGGGAGATGATTTCATGAAAGTGAAGAGAAGGCACAGCAGGGGCATCATCAACTGGTTTACCATCCTGATGGTCGTTATCATCGGCTATTTTGCCGTGATCCTCGTCAAGCAGCAGGTATATCTCAACCAGGTCAGTGTTGACCAGGCTGCTGCCGAAGAGCGTCTGGCCACGGCCAAAGCGGAACATGAGAAGCTCGTCAAGGAAAAAGATGACCTCAACCGCCTTGATTATATCGAAAAGATTGCCCGCGAAGAACTCGGCATGACGCGCAAGGGGGAGCTGCCATACAGCTCGGGAAAATCTGTGGGGGCGCGCTGAGTGAAATCACGTTCTTTCCTTGACACTCTTTGCTGCGCAAGGTTATAATAAAGCGTGTATTTTCCATCACGTTTTAAGGAGGAAGAATTAATTTGTCCATTGAAGTTGGCAATGTAGTTGAGGGAGTTGTCACAGGCATCACGAATTTTGGTGCTTTCGTAGAACTGCCGGAGGGCAAGACCGGTCTCATCCATATCTCTGAGGTAGCGGATGTCTATGTCAAGGATGTCCACGATTTCCTCTCCGAAAAAGACAAGGTGAAAGTTAAGGTATTGAGCATCGATGATCGCGGCAAGATTGCCCTTTCCATCAAGCAGCTTCAGGAGAAAAAGCCGGAAGCTCAGGCTCCAGCAGGAAATTCTTCCTTCCGTCCGCAGCGGCAGAGCCGCGGGCACCGGGATTTCCGCCGTTCCGGCCGCTATAACAATTCCACAGCGTCGTTTGAGGATAAGCTCTCGAAGTTTCTCAAAGACAGTGATGAGCGGCTGACGGACCTGCGCCGTAAGACGGACTCGAAACGCGGAGGACGCGGATCGCGCCGCTCGGACTGACCATCTGAATGATACAAGCACTCTTTCGACAGGGTGCTTTTGTTCTTTATGACTTTATGCGAAGCTGAGCAGAGGCAAAGAGGGATGAGTGCATGGGGCTGATAGAAGATACGGCGCAGTACGCCAAGACGCAGGGACTCCTGCAAAAGGGCATGCACGTGCTCGTAGCCTGCTCGGGCGGGCCCGATTCGCTGGCCCTTCTCGATATCCTCATGGAGCTTCGTCAAAAGTTTCAGCTTGTCCTGACCGTGGCACATTTTGACCATGGCATCCGCGGTGCGGCCGCGGCAGAAGATGCGTCTTTTGTGGCTGACTTTTGCAGGAAAAGGGGCATTCCCTGTTTCCTCGGACGGGCTTCGGTGCCCGAAGAAGCCGCAAGACGCGGGCAGTCGCTGGAACTTGCGGCGCGCGGGCTCCGCTATGATTTTCTCTGGCGGACGCTTCAGCGCGTTGGCGCCGATGTGTTGGCGACGGCACATCATGCCGACGACCAGGCTGAGACCGTGCTCATGCGCATCCTGCGCGGCACGGGACTTGACGGACTCACGGCCATGCTGCCGCGCAGCGGCCGTCATATCCGGCCGCTGCTCTTTGCCCCGCGGCAAAGGATTGAGGTATACTGTCAGGCAAGGGGCCTGCAGCCGCGCCACGATGCGACGAATGACAGCCCCGACTGCACGCGCAATCTGCTGCGGCTTGAGGTTCTGCCGTATCTTCGCCGGCAGAATCCAGAGATTTCGCGCTCACTCTGCCAGCTCGCTGAGCTGGCACGCGTGGACAGCGACTGTCTCGAGCAGCAGCTCGCAGCACTTTGGCCGTATATGTTTGCGCAGCAGCACGGGAAAAACGGGCTCAGGCTCGTTTCGTTCTGCCGGCAGCATCCTGCCCTGCAGCGCCGTGCCCTGCGCCGGCTGTTCCGCGAGACAGCAGGTAGCGCCCATGACCTTGGCTTCACGCACGTCGAGAAGCTGCGCCTCATGGCTGCCAATGGTCCGCAGACGGGGAAAAGCCTGAAACTCCCGCAGGGCATCACGGCTTCCTTTACCTATGGAATGCTCATCATGCAGAAACGCGGACAGGAGCAGGTGGACAGAGTCATAGACGCTAGCCGCGAAGCCAAGGCCTGTATCCCAGGCAGTACTGAGTGGGGGCCGTATGTCATTCATGCGGAAATCCTGCAGCAGAGGCCGGCAAAGACAAAGGCCAGCGAATATTATCTGGATTATGACCGCTTCGGGAACAGTCCCTTGTACTTTCGCACACGACGTGCGGGAGATTTCATGGAACTTCCAGCCGGACATAAGAAAATAAAGCAAATCCTGATTGATGACAAGGTACCGCGCGGGGAGAGGGACAGCCTGCTCATGCTGGCGCATGGCAGTGAAGTCCTTTGGCTCGTGGGAAAAAGGCGCAGCCGCCGGTGCCCTGTCACTGAAGATACAAAGAATATCCTATATTTCCACATACAAAGAAAAGAGGAAACAACATGACCAGAGAGATGAAGGATGACATCGAGAAAGTCGTATTCTCGGAAGCGGAACTCAAAAAACGCGTAGCTGAGCTCGGCGCGCAGATTACGGAAGACTATAAAGATGCAAAAGAGACGATTTACTGCGTGGGCATCCTCAAGGGCGCTGTCGTCTTCTATACGGACCTCGTGCGCAGCATCAACCTGCCCGTGAATTTTGATTTCATGATTGCTTCGAGCTATGGCAATGGCACGGAGACGAGCGGTACGGTCAAGATTCTCAAGGACCTTGACTATGATATTGAAGGAAAACACCTGATTGTCATCGAAGATATCATCGATTCGGGCACGACGATGAATTATCTGCTCAAATATTTCCGCGAGCGCAAACCGAAAAGTGTCAAGCTTTGTGCGCTTCTCTCCAAGCCGTCGCGCCGCACGGTCGATGTCAACATTGACTACTGCGGTTACACGGTGCCGGACGAATTCCTCGTGGGCTATGGCCTCGATTATGCAGAGAAATACCGCAATCTGCCGTACATCGGTGTGCTCAAGCCTGAAATCTACGAATAAGGGCCATCTGCTCCTGGGGCAAAAGCTCTGAGACAAAGGAGGACAAGGGATTGAATAAGTTTCTACGCAATGTAGGGTTCTATCTGCTCATTATCCTGGTTGCGATTTCCATCATCGATTATTTCTCGACGAAGAATACGAACCGTCAGGAAGTGGAGTACACCCAGTTCCTGCAGCAGGTAGATAAAGGTGAGGTATCCAAGGTCGTCATCATCCAGAATACCATCCACGGCACGCTGTCCGATGGTACGGAATTCACGACCATCACGCCGGATGCCCCGAATAATGATCCGGATCTTTATCAGAAGCTCACAGCAAAGGGCATTGATATCGCTGCAGAGAATCCGCCGGAGCCGCCTTGGTGGTCACAGATGTTCTCGTCTGTCATCCCCATCCTGCTGCTCATCGGTGTCTGGTTCTTCATCATGCAGCAGACGCAGGGCGGCGGCGGCCGTGTCATGTCGTTCGGCAAGAGCCGTGCGCGCATGAGCGGTGCGGATAAGATTAAAGTCACGTTCCGCGATGTCGCCGGCGCGGATGAAGCCAAGCAGGAACTCGAGGAAGTCGTCGAGTTCCTCAAGCATCCAAAAAAGTTCAATGAACTCGGTGCCCGCATCCCGAAGGGCGTGCTGCTCTTTGGCCCTCCGGGCACAGGCAAGACACTGTTGGCACGCGCCGTTGCCGGTGAGGCCGGTGTGCCGTTCTTCTCGATTTCCGGTTCTGACTTCGTCGAGATGTTCGTCGGTGTCGGTGCTTCGCGTGTCAGAGACCTCTTTGAACAGGCGAAGAAAAATGCGCCGTGCATTGTCTTCATCGATGAAATCGATGCGGTCGGCCGTCAGCGCGGTGCCGGTGTGGGCGGCGGCCACGATGAACGCGAGCAGACGCTGAACCAGCTGCTCGTCGAGATGGATGGTTTTGCTGCCAATGAGGGCATCATCATCATCGCCGCGACGAACCGCCCGGATATCCTCGACCCGGCACTCCTGCGCCCGGGCCGTTTCGACCGCCAGATTGTCGTCGATAAACCGGATGTTCGCGGCCGTCTCGCCATCCTCAAGGTTCATACGAAGGGTAAACCGATGGCCAATGATGTCGACCTCGACATCATTGCCCGCCGCACGCCGGGCTTTACGGGTGCAGACCTTTCGAACCTTGTCAACGAGGCTGCACTGCTTGCTGCCCGCCGCAACAAGCACAAGATTTACATGACCGAGATGGAAGAGGCCATCGAGCGCGTCATCGCTGGCCCGGAGCGCAAGTCGCACGTCATGAGCGATGAAGAGAAGCGTTTGACGGCTTACCACGAAGGCGGCCATACGCTCGTCGGCATGATGCTCAAGCATGCCGACCCTGTCCATAAAGTCACGATTATTCCGCGCGGCCGCGCCGGCGGCTACACGCTGATGCTGCCGAAGGAAGACCGCAACTACGCAACACGTTCTGAGCTCCTCGACCGCCTCAAGGTGGCCATGGGCGGCCGCGTGGCCGAAGAAGTGGTCCTCAAGGAAATCTCGACAGGTGCGTCGCAGGATATTCAGCAGGCATCGCGCATCGTACGCAGCATGATCATGCAGTACGGCATGAGCGATGTCTTAGGCCCTGTTGCCTACGGCGAGAGCCAGAATCATCAGGTCTTCCTTGGCCGCGACTTCAACCATCAGCGCAACTACTCGGAAGAAGTAGCCAGCGAGATTGATAAAGAAGTCCGCAAGTACATGGAAGAGGCCTACGAGGCCTGCCGCAAAATCATCACAGAGAACCGTGACAAGCTCGAACTCATCGCGCAGGCCCTCATGGAACGTGAGACGCTGACGGCTAAACAGCTCGAAGAGCTCATGACGACCGGCCATATCACGGACGATGAGGATGAAGACGACAAACACGAAGACGACAAACCGCAGGACGGAACGCCTGCGATGACGCCGGTCAAGACAGATGATGCGGAAACGGCTGCGCAAAAAGAAAAAGCGGCTGAGACAGAGACGGACGAGGAGCAGGAAAAAGAAGCCGAGCCTAAGTTCAATGTCACGCATTACGATAAATAATTAATTCATGATAGAAAAGCAGGGGCATCCGCGAGGTGCTCCTGCTTTTTTTATACCCTGCTACGGTGTATAATGGAATGGTGTCAAATGAGGAGGTGGCGCAGTTGCGCTCGAAAATTTTAGCACTGCTTCGCGAAGCAGGCGATTCGTATATTTCTGGAGAAGAGATGGCCAAACGCCTCGGCGTTTCGCGCACCGCGGTCTGGAAGCACATCCAGGAGCTGCGCCGTGATGGCTATGATATTGTCAGCCACTCGCGCAGTGGCTATTCCCTGCAGACGGCGCCAGATGCGCTGCTACCGGAAGAAATCCAGCATGGCCTGCAGACAAAATGCATCGGCAAAAAAATTTATTTTTATGAGACGATTGACTCGACGAACCTTGAAGCCAAACGACTGGCCCAGAAGGGCGTGCCCGACGGCACGGTCGTCGTGGCGGAAGAACAGGTCAGCGGCCGCGGCCGTCTGGAACGTCCGTTTTATACACCGGGAGGCAAGGGCATCTGGTTTTCTGTCATCCTGCATCCATCCTTTCTGCCGCAGGACGCACCGAAGTGCACGCTGCTCTCGGCTGTGGCTGTGGCACAGGCCATGGAAAAATTTGGCTTGAAAGCGCAGATTAAATGGCCAAATGATATTCTTTATGAAGGTAGGAAACTCGTGGGCATCCTGACGGAAATGAGCGCCGAGATGGAACGCATCCACTACGTCATCATCGGCACGGGCATCAACGTCAACATGACGGAAGAGGACTTTCCTGAGGACATCCGCGCTAAAGCTTCGTCTCTGGCCATTATGAAAGGGGAAAAGATTCCCCGCGTGCCATTTTTCCGCGCGGTGCTCGAAGCCATGGATGACCTTTACGGCAAGGTGGAGAAAAACGGCTTCGGCGAAGTCTTTGCGGAATGGCGCCGCTACAGTATTACGCTCGGGCAGGAAGTGCGCGTCATCGGTGTGCGCAGCAATGATGTCTTTACGGGCAGAGCCGTGGATATTGATGAAGATGGCGCCCTGCTTGTCGATACGGAGACAGGCCGCCGCCGCGTTCTTGCCGGCGACGTCTCCATCCGTCCAAATCATGAGGCAAAGCACTGAACTACAGGAGGATTCCATTTGTTATTAGTTTTAGATATTGGCAATACGAATATTGCCATGGGCACGTATGAGGGCAGGGAGCTCGGCAAGCACTGGCGCATCTCGACGGACCGCCAGAAGACGGGGGACGAGTACGGCATGCTCATCAACAGCCTGTTCCAGTATCAGGGCATCGAGATGAAGGATATTCATGCCATCATCATTTCGTCGGTCGTGCCGCCGCTTGTCGTGCCGTTCATCAAGATGTGCGAGCGCTATTTTCATCTGCGCCCCCTCATCGTCGGCCCCGGCATCAAGACGGGGATACGCCTTCACTATGAAAACCCGCGGGCCATTGGGGCTGACCGCATCGTCAATGTCGTCGGTGCGCATGAGCAGTACGGCGGACCTCTGATTGTCATCGACATCGGCACGGCGACGACGTTTGATGTCGTCGCCGCCAACGGTGATTTTCTTGGCGGCGTCATTGCACCGGGCATCGGCACGAGCTCGGAGGCTCTTTTTCAGCGCGCGGCACAGCTGCCGCGCATCGAGCTCGTCCCACCGAAGAATATCATCTGCCGCAATACGATACAGGGTATGCAGGCCGGCATCATCTTTGGCTACGTCGGTCAGATTGATGAGATTGCCCGCCGTATCAAGCGGGAGATGAAGTCCATGGGCATCGAAGAAGAGGTCAAGGTCATCGCGACGGGCGGACTGGCGCGCATGATTGCCAAGGAATCTTCGACCATCGACAAGATTGACCACTTCCTGACGCTTACAGGGCTGCGCGTGCTTTACGAACGCAATCAGAAAGGACATTTTCATGAAGATCGGTGAATTTAATTTTGAGACGCCGGTCTTTCTGGCGCCAATGGCCGGCGTGACGGATACGGCGTACCGCATCATCGCACATGACATGGGCTGTCCGCTCTGCTTTGCGGAGATGGTCTCGGCGCAGGGCATCCATTTCCGCAATGAGCGGACGCTCTCGATGCTGCAGTCGGAGCCGGCGGAACGGCCGCTCGCCATGCAGATTTTTGCCAATACGCCTGAGATGGCTGCTGAGGCCGCGGCCTTTGTCGAAGGGCTCGGCACGGCGGATATTCTCGATTTCAACATGGGCTGCCCCGCTCCGAAAATCGTGAAGAACGGCGAAGGCTCGGCCCTGATGCGCGAGCCGGAAAAGGCTTTTGCCATCCTTTCGGCCATCCGCAGGGCCGTCAAGATGCCATTTACCGTCAAGATGCGCAAGGGTTGGGATGATACTTCTGTCAATGTCGTCGAGATGGCAAAACTTGCCGAGGCAGCCGGCGTCGATGCGATTGCCGTGCATGGCCGCACGCGTGAACAGTTCTACACGGGGCATGCCGACTGGAACATCATCGCTCAGGTTAAAAAGGCCGTGAATATCCCTGTCATCGCCAACGGCGATGTTCGGACGTATGATGACCTTGACAAAATCCGTGAAGTCACGGGCTGCGACGGGGTCATGATTGGCCGTGCGGCACAGGGCAATCCGTGGATATTCCGCCAGTTCACGCATTATCTCAAAACTGGCGAAAAACTCCCGGGGCCGACGATGCAGGAGCGCGCGGAAATCATTCTGCGCCATCTGGACCTTTTGCTCAAGTACAAGGGCGATTATGTCGGCCCGCGCGAGATGCGCAAGCATGCGACGTGGTACACGCGCGGCATCGTGCACGGTGCCGTCCTGCGCGACCTCTTCAACAAGGCCGTATCGCGTGAGGATTTTGTGGCGATACTCAGAAAATATTTCGAAGGGAATGATTGAATATGGCAGAACAGGAAAAGAAATCCGTCTGGTCTACGTATACAGACGAAGATAAAAAGGCACTCGAAGCACTGGCTGCGGGCTACCGCGATTTTCTGTCGAACTGCAAGACAGAGCGTGAAAGTGTCGCGGAGTCGGTGCGTCAGGCAGAAGCTGCGGGCTACCGCAGTCTTGCCGACGTTATCAAGAGCGGGGAAAAGCTCAAGGCCGGCGATAAGGTCTATGCGGTCAATATGAAAAAGAGCATCGTGCTGTTCCAGATTGGCTCAGAACCGTTGGAACATGGTCTTGCCATCCTCGGGGCGCACATCGATACCTGCCGTCTCGATGTCAAGCAGAATCCTCTGTACGAAGATGGGGGACTTGCTTACCTTGACACGCACTATTATGGCGGCATCAAGAAATACCAGTGGGTAACGCTGCCTTTGGCACTCCATGGCGTGGTGGTTAAGGAAGACGGCACCGTCGTTGAGATTAAGATTGGCGAAGACGAAACCGACCCGGTATTCTGCGTGACGGACCTGCTCATTCACCTGTCGCAGGAACAGATGAAGAAGAACGCGGCGAAAGTCATCGAAGGCGAGGACCTCGATATCCTCGTCGGCAATTATCCGCTCAAAGATGGTGAAAAGGAATCCGTCAAGGCCGGTGTGCTCAAGCTCATCAAGGATAAGTACGGTATCGGGGAAGAGGATTTTCTCTCGGCTGAGCTCGTGCTCGTGCCGGCCGGCAGGGCGCGCGACCTCGGCTTTGACCGCAGCATGATTCTCGCCTATGGGCAGGATGACCGCGTCTGCGCTTATACGAGCCTGCGCGCGATGCTGGAGAGCGATGGTCCGCGCAAACGCACGTCCTGCTGCCTGCTCGTTGATAAAGAAGAAATCGGCAGCGTCGGTGCTACGGGCATGCAGTCGCATTTCTTTGAGAATGTCCTTGCGGAACTCATGAATGCCTGCGGCCAGTACAGCGAGCTCGGCCTGCGCCGCTGCCTTGCCAACTCAAAGATGCTCTCGTCGGATGTCTCGAGTGCCTATGATGCCCTTTACGCCAGTGCCTACGATAAGAAGAATGTCGCTTATCTCGGCCGCGGCATGGTCTTCAACAAATTCACGGGCGCGCGCGGCAAGTCGGGTTCAAATGATGCCAATGCTGAATATCTTGGCGAAATCCGCCGCATGCTCGACAAACACGGCGTTCATTTCCAGCTGGCCGAGCTCGGCCGCGTCGACCTCGGCGGCGGCGGTACGATTGCCTACATCATGAGCCTTTACGGCATGCAGGTCATCGACAGCGGCGTCGGCGTGCTCTCGATGCACGCACCGTGGGAAGCAACGAGCAAGATTGATATCTACGAGACAAAGAAAGGTTATATGGCCTTCCTTGCTGAGGCTTAAACTGCATAAACAAAAAAAATCACGAGCCACATCATGTGGTTCGTGATTTTTTATTTGTATGAAAGGAAGAATCTGGCCGTCAGTCTTCGATGGCCGTCTCAAGGGCAATCTTGATCATGTCGTTGAACGACGTCTGGCGTTCCTCGGCCGTGCAGGCTTCGCCCGTCAGCAGATGGTCGCTGACCGTGAACATGGCAAGGGCCTGTACGTGAGCCTCGGCTGCGAGCGTGTAGAGAGCAGCAGCTTCCATTTCGACAGCGAGGATGCCGTATTTTCGCAGTTTGTCGTTGTCGATTTCATCATCGTAGAAGCGGTCGACGGAGATGATATTGCCGACCGTGGCCTTGAGGTTGAGCTTTTTCGTGTTGGCAACAGCCTTGGACAGCAGGTCGTAATCGGCAATCGGGCAGTAGTTGATGGAACTGCCGAAGATGTTGCGGATGATGCCCGAGTCCGTGCTGGCAGCCTGCGCAATCAGGACATCGCGCAGATGTACGTCCGGATGCATGGCACCGCACGTGCCGACGCGGAAGAGCTTCTTGCAGCCGAATTCATGGATGAGCTCATGGACGTAGATGGAGATGGACGGAATGCCCATGCCCGTGCCCTGTACGGAGACAGGAACGCCCTTGTACGTGCCCGTGAAACCGAGGATGTTGCGGATGGACGTATACTGCTTGGCATTGTCGAGAAAGTTTTCGGCGATGAACTTGGCGCGCAGCGGGTCGCCCGGCAGGAGAATGCGTTCAGCGATTTCGCCCTTTTCGGCAGCAATATGCGGAGTACTCATGATACAGCCTCTCTTTCTTGTCGTGTATTTCTGAAGATTTGCAATCGTATAGTCTTATTATAAAGAAAACGGGGCGGAAAGAAAAGGGCAAATGTCCTAACTTAAGGAAGGATGAGGCGGTTTTTAGGAGCAGGTTTGACAGATTAGTGCTAAAGTGGTATAATCCACTGTGTTGATATAAGTTGTCGGGACAATCGCGGCAGCTGTTAAGGCTGATGAGGAAAGTCCGGGCTCCACAGGGCAGTGTGCTGGATAACGTCCAGCGAGGGTGACCTCAGGGAAAGTGCCATAGAGATTTAGACCGCCTGACTTGTCAGGCAAGGGTGGAAAGGTGCGGTAAGAGCGCACCAGCAGTCAGGTGACTGGCTGGCTTCGGTAAACCCCACATGGAGCAAGACCAAATAGGGAAGGGATGATGCGGCCCGCGGAACCTTCCGGGTTGAGTCGCTTGAGCCGGCAGGCAACTGCCGTGCCTAGATAAATGATTGTCACCGCGCAAGCGGAACAGAACTCGGCTTACTGATTACTTATAGCAACGATCGAAAAAGCAACGAGGCTGCCCCTTCTGGCAGCCTGTTTTCATGTCTGGGGCAAATCTGAAAAGAACCTGAAAGAAATGAGAACGAACGAGCCTGAAAATGGCTCAATCCAGAGGGAAACGCTCTCTTATTGCGTTTTATCCTGAAGTACGACGACTCTGTCGTATGATATATATTTAGAAATGGGTTTAAAAGAATAAGCTGAGTCCAGCCCAGGAGCGGGGGAACCAAGTTTTTTGGGGTGAACGTCTGGCTCACGGTGTCAGGCCAAGAGGCCTTCATGGTGAAATAGGCGAGGGTGGTCTTCTCTACCCTAACCCGGCAGCTAACCTCGTAAGCGAAGCAGAGAGAGGAGTGGCTTTTTGAGTAAAGCAATGCGTATCATTTTCGCAGTATCCATGATCCTTATGTGCTGGTTTTCGGTGGCGGGGGCTTCAGCGTTCCGCGTCGGAGATCAGGGCAGCGATGTAGCAGAAATCCAGGGCCAGCTGGCCAATCTGGGCTACGATGTCACGGCTGACGGTGCCTATGGCCCCGCCACGGTCGAGGCTGTCAAGAGCTTCCAGATGACGCAGGGCATCCAGGCGGACGGACTTGTCGGTCCTTCCACGTATGCAGCCCTGCTCGGCAAGACGATGCCGGCAGTCAGCTCCACGACGAACTCCATCGCACGCCGCGTCGTTTCGGACTCCATGAACTATCTTGGTGTTCCGTACGTCTTCGGCGGCACGACGCCGAACGGGTTTGACTGCTCGGGCTATGTCCGCTATGTATTTGCCAATGCCGGTGTTTACCTGCCGCGCACGGCTGATGCACAGTACGAAGTCGGCTATTCGGTTTCCACGAGCGAGCTCGCTCCTGGCGACCTTGTCTTCTTCTCGACGTACGAGCCGGGTCCGTCCCACGTCGGCATTTACCTTGGCGACGGCGATTTCATCAATGCATTGTCGAGCCAGGGCGTCTCGGTGGCATCCCTGTACAGTTCCTATTGGGGTTCCTGCTATATCGGTGCCCGTCGCGTCATGTAATTTCTTCGGAGAGGGGCAAGATGTCTCTCTCCCTTTTTTTA
>ERZ779888.1504-NODE-1504-length-22714-cov-11.283243_pt1 | contig 22714 bp, 20 predicted proteins | sample MGYA00511245_ERZ779888 | MGnify/ENA primary metagenome ERZ779888 (study PRJEB29588, sample SAMEA2155255) | human gut metagenome | biome: human gut; feature: human-associated habitat; material: faeces | place: Denmark | collected 2008/2010 ...
AAATATTTTTAAAAATAATAATTAATTCAAAACAATTCTCACCTACACTGTATTTATATATATTTAATTTAATCACTTCAAGTGTGATACTAACTTCTAATAAAAATAATGAAAAAACGATTTTTCTCTTATTTAATAAGAAAAAAATCGGTATTATCTTGGCAGGGGTATCAGGATTCGAACCCGAACGGAACGTTTTGGAGACGTTAATACTACCATTATATTATACCCCTAACACGCTATTAATTTTATCATAGTTTTAGTTAAAATAAAAGACTTTTTTATAAAAATGTGAATAAAATTAAATAAGGGTGAAGATATGTTAATAAATTATAGTACTAAAGAACTGGATTTGTGTGCAAGAATAATGAGAGCTGAAGCTTTAGCAGAAGGAGATCTTGGAATGCTTATGGTTGGAAACGTTGTAGTAAATCGCGCAATTGCTGATTGTTTAGATTTTACTAATGTTAGAACTATTACTGACGTTATTTATCAGAAAAATCAATTTAGTGGGACTAAATCTAGTTTGTTTCAAAGTTCAAGTACCACTAAAGAAAAAGAACTTGCTAAAAGGGTTTTAAAGGGAGAATACTATCATCCTGCTACAAACTCACTTTATTTTTATGCACCTAAAACTAAAGAAAACTGCAAGAATACTTGGTTTGGTCAAAGTTTTTCAGGAAGATATAAAAATCACTGCTTTTACGAGCCTAAAAGTGGAGTGTGTAAAGAACTTCATTGATAAAGTTAGTTAGTTATGATAAAATTATACTAGGTGAATAGTATGAAATATATGTGTAATTTATGTCATTATATAGCAAGTGAAAACGAGTATGAAGAGACTAACTTTTATTGTCCTAAATGTGGAATTGATAAAGAGCATTTTGTTAGATATGTTGAGATAGAAGAAACTAATAAGAAAGTTTTTGTAAGTAATGAAAATCCTAGTATTAATAGAATTATAGAAAAGTGTATAAATTGTGGGTTATGCACTAAGACGTGTAATAATCTCACTGGATTAAATCTTGAAAAAGATGTTCATGAGTGTGTTAACTGTGGAAACTGTATTTTGATGTGCCCTACTGGAGCACTTTGTCCAAAATATGACTATAGAAAAGTAATGAATATTATAAATGGAAAAGAAAAGGTAGTTGTTGCTTTTATTGCTCCTGCTGTTAAAGCGAGTATTAATGAATGCTTTGATATGGAATATGATAAGAACTCTTATAAAAAGTTAATTGCTGCTTTAAGGGATATTGGTTTTAATTATGTTTTGGATACTTCTTTTGGTGCTGATGTTACTACAAGTTTGGAGAGTAAGGAATTGATTGATAGAGTTAAAAATAATAAGAATTTGCCAATGTTTACGAGTTGTTGTCCTGCTTGGGTTAAGTATGTTGAAGGAAAGTACCCTGAGTTTATAAATAACTTAAGTACAGTCAAGAGTCCTAATGCTATTATGGGGGCTTTAGTTAAGAGCTATTTTAGTCAGGAAAATCATATTCCTAAAGAGAAAATTGTTACTGTTGGAATTGTGCCTTGTACAGCTAAGAAGTTTGAAAGTAGTAGAAAAGAGCTTATGAACGACGGATTTAAAAACGTGGACTACTACTTAACTACAACTGAAGTTAGTATGATGATTAAGGAGAATAAAATTGATTTTAAGAATATTAGGTTAAGTGAGTTTGATAAGTTAATGGGTAAGGCTAGTTCAAGTGGAGTTATTTTTGGAAGTACTGGTGGGGTTACTAAGTCTGTTTTAAGAGCTGTTAGTTACTTGAATGGGAAAAGTGAAGATAAAAATACTTGTGAAGTTATTAGGGATACTAAAGACTTTAAGGAAGTTAGTGTTAGTATAGGCAGTATGAAACTTAATGTGCTTGTAGTGTATGGACTAAAGAATGCAAAAGAAGTGCTTGATAAAATTAAGAATAAGACTGTTAAATATGACTTTGTTGAAGTGATGTCCTGTCCGATGGGATGTGTAGGCGGAGCTGGGAACAAGCTTAGTAATATAAACAAATTAGATGAAGTTAGAGACATGAGAAAAGATTTACTTAATTTATTTGATAGTGAAATGATAGTTAGAAATTGCTTTCAAAATAAAGAAATGATGAAGCTTTTTAATGGGTACTTGAATAAAGAGAGAATTAAAAATTATTTGCATACTAGTTTTTCTAAGAAAAGTTTGACAAAGTAAGGAAGTTAGAATATAATATGTAGTCACTAAAGGAGGATATCATGGGTAATTTAGAAGCTTATATTATAAGTTTGAAAATAGCTTTAGAAAGAACTGAAGGGCTTAAGAATGCTTTAAAAGAGTTTAATCAAAACGCTAAGACACTTGAAAGATTAGCTAAGGCAATTGAAAAACAAAACGAACTTAAAGAAAGAGAACTTGAATTAGTAAAAAGCAATACTTTGAAGTTGAAGTGAAGTATTGTTTTTTTATTTGTATAAAACTATGCAATAAAAAACAATGATAAATTGGCCTTTTTGTTGTATGATATATAGAAATTAAAAAAATATTCATAAAAGAATTTGTGAGTAGTAAATAATTTAACTTTGACTTATGTTTAAGTTTTTTCTTATTTTAAAACTTAAAAAATATTATCTTGCACCTAAAGCCCAATGTTTCATATACTAAATTAGGTGGTAAATATGGCTTTAAAAGGTGTTGTTATAGATGCTGGGCATGGTGGAAGTGATCCAGGTGCTAGTGGAAATGGAATTATTGAGAAGGATTTAACTTTACTTATTAGTAAGTATATGTATGACAGACTAAGAGAGTTAGGTATTCCTACTTATATAACTAGAACTACTGATGAGACAATTGATTCAACTGAAAGAACAAACAGAATTAAGAATGCTTTTGGTACTTCTAAAGATGTTATTGTAATAAGTAATCACATTAATGCAGGTGGTGGAGACGGTGCTGAAGTAATCTATGCTCTTAGAAACAATTCTACATTTTCTAATAAAATATTAGAAGAGCTTCAAAAATCTGGACAAAATATTAGAAAGAATTATCAGCAAAGACTTCCTTCTAATCCTATAAAAGATTATTATTTTATACATAGAAATACCCCTGACACGGAAGCGGTTATTGTTGAATATGGTTTTTTAGACTCTAAAGGAGACGACGCTATACAACTTAAAAATAATTATGAAGATTATGCAGAAGCAGTAGTAAGAGCTATTACTGAATATAAAGGTTTACCTTATACTGCACCTTCAGCAAGTGACTTCTACACTGTTCAAAAAGGAGATTCTTTATGGATAATTGCTAATAAGTTTGGTCTTACTGTAGATGAGTTAAAAGCGTTAAATAATTTGAAATCTAATACAATTAGCGTGGGACAGAATTTGAAGGTTAAAATGAGCGAAGAAAAACCTTTAGAGGATTACTTACTTTATACTGTTAAAAGTGGAGACTCTTTGTGGAAAATTGCGAGTATGTATGATACAACTGTTGATACTTTGATAAAGATCAATAATTTAAAAGGAAATTCTTTGACTATTAATCAGCAACTACTTGTACCTAAGAAGAAAGACATTGATATAGATATTAATAAAAATGATAAGGGAATATACTATACAGTTAAAAGTGGAGACACGCTTTATAAGATAGCTAACTCGTATAATGTTAGTGTTGATAAGATAAAAAGTGCAAATAAGCTTACAAGTAATACACTAAGTATCGGGCAAAAACTTCTTATTCCGACAGTGACTACTGATGTAACTGAAAACGATAAACCATCAAGTGCTGGTATAAACTATGTTGTAGTTAAGGGAGATAACTTGTATACAATTGCTAATAAGTATGGAGTTAGTGTTAATGATATTAAGTCTTTAAATAATTTAAAAAGTAATACTCTTCAAATTGGACAAGTGCTTAAAATTCCTGGAACTGAATCTTATACAAATTATACTGTTAAAAAAGGAGATACATTTTTTATGGGGAATAATGAGTATAGATTAAATAGTGCAAGTTATTGTACTTTTTAATTGTACTAATTTAACATTTTTTAAAATATTCTTAAAATGTGTCCCAACTATTGCTATGTTTGTCCCAATGTGTTATACTATAAATAGTAAGAGGAGGAAAACATATGAAGAAAAAAAATGTAATAAATCTTATAAGATATCACCAAGAAAATAATGGTGCTGCATTTAGAGCAGAAGCTCTAATGATAGCAAAGGATTTTTATGATGATGGAGATAATCAATTAGGGGATTATATAATGACTTTATTATCAGATTCGAATTATTTTATACCTCAGGAAGTTGTTTATAATTTGAAATTTTTGAAAAAATTAAATTTTGATAATAGTACATTGCCATTACCTAAAGCAATTACTAATGATGTTAAAGGTATTATTAATTCTTTAAAAAGTCATACATTTATTAATAAGTTTATGTTTGAAGGTCCTCCAGGAACGGGAAAAACTGAAACAGTAAAACAAATTTCAAGGATTTTAAATAGAACTTTGTATATTGTTGATTTTAATTATATTATTGATAGTAAATTAGGACAAACGCAAAAGAATATTGGTGATCTGTTTAATGAAATAAAAATGATTCCAAATATTAATAATTGTATTATTTTATTTGATGAAATTGATGCGATTGCTTTAGATAGGATAAATTCTAATGACTTAAGAGAAATGGGTAGAGTTACGACTGCATTTCTAAAAGAACTTGATGACTTGGAAAATAATATTGTGATTTTTGCAACTACCAATTTATATAAAAATATTGATAAGGCATTGAAGAGACGCTTTGATGCTGTAATTTCTTTTGATAGGTATACAAAAGAGGAATTAATTGATACCGCTGAAATAATGCTTGATGAGATGTTACCAAAATTTAAAAGAGCGACTAAAAATAGTAAATTATTTAGAAAAATATTATCTTTGTACAAAAACATTCCATATCCTGGGGAAATGAAAAATATTTTAAGAACTTCGCTTGCTTTTAGTGACCCTGAAAATCAATATGATTATTTAAAAAGAGTATATGATACTATTATTCTTCAAGAAAATATTGAACAATTAGATATTTTAAATCTTTCAAAACTTGGTTTTACAACTAGAGAGATTGAAATTTTAACTGGGAAATCAAAAAGTTCAGTTTCAAGATTGATAAGTGGTGATTTAAATGAATAAAATGTTGAAATTAAGAGGAAAATTTAAACAAAAAAAAGGAACAGGTTCGTTTGGGCCACCTAAAATGAAGCAAGGTGTATCTGTAAACTCAAGTAAAATAGAAAAATTATTATTAAATCTTGAGTCGTGTAGAACTTATTGGAATAAAATAGATTTAATTGATGGAGCTTTGGTGTCAATAGAATATGTAGATATTGTATCAAAATCAAGACGAATATCATGCTTGTTTCCTAGGGAGAAAATAGTTGGTGCTAGATTTACTAGTAGTGGTGATAAGCATATTATTACTTATTACATAAAAAAAGAATATATTGATGTTGCAATAAATAAATTAGAAGTAATAAAATCTTGTGTTCAAAGTAGATTAGATGATTTGGTTTCTAATAGTACATTTGATATGCTTGATAAAATTTTGAATTTTAACGAAATTGGAATTTCTAAATCAAATTTTTGGGGTACCATAGTTGATATATCCAATATAAATAAAATTTTTGTATTGGAATCTAAGGAAGCTTTTGAAGAAAGAAGAATTGTTTCAATTTTTGAAACAGAAAAGGATACTAAGCAATTGTTAGAAAGCATAGGAATAAATATTCCTAGTGAACGAATAAGAAATACGACATTACTACTAGATCCGAATGAAATGAATCAGCTAACTAAGAATGCTCCATATTTGATTGCGATGGAAGTAGAGGATTTAAGTGAAATCCCTTCTGAGAATACACTTGACCAAAACGAAGATTCAAGTAGACGAATAAGAAAGCCTAGCAATGAACCAATTATTGGAGTAATAGATACACCGTTTAATAAAAATGTATATTTTCATGAATGGGTTGACTCCTATAATGATGTTGATGATATTACAAATGATGATGATTATATGCATGGAACAGGAGTATCGTCTATTATTGTAGATGGTCCAAATTTGAATCCTTTAATAGATGATGGCTGTGGTAATTTTAAAGCTAGACATTTTGGAATTAGTCCGGGTGGTAAATATGCTTCATTTTCTATTATGACAAAAATAGAAAAAATAGTAATGGATAATCCGGATATTAAGGTATGGAATTTGTCTTTAGGTTCAGATAAAGAAATAGAGCAAAATTTTATTTCTCCAGAGGCTTCAATTTTAGATGAAATTCAAAGTAAATATGATGTTATTTTTATTGTTGCAGGAACTAATATGCCTAATAATGCTAATAACATGCATTTTAAGATTGGTTCTCCTGCCGATTCGATTAATTCTATAGTCGTAAATCCAGTTGATATAAATGGCAATATTGCAAGTTATTCTCGAGAAGGAGGAGTATTATCTTTTTATATGAAACCTGATGTTTGTTATTTTGGAGGAGATTTTCAAATGCCGGTTAATGTTTGCTGTATTCCGGGACAAGAGCATTTAAAAATGGGAACTTCATATGCAGCTCCGTGGGTTTCAAGAAAAATTGCATATTTAATACATATTTTAGGTTTTACTAAAGAAGAAGCAAAAGCTATATTAATTGATTCCTGTGAAAAATGGAATGAAAAATATTCGGAACAAGAAAAACTTCGTTATGGTCATGGTATAGTTCCAACAAATATTAATGATATAATTAATACTGCTAATGATGAAATTAAATTTGTTATTTCTGGAGTTTCATTAAAATATGATACTTATAATTATCAGTTGCCTGTTCCTATGAATGAAGGAAAATATCCTTTCGCAGCAAAGGCGACCATGTGTTATTTCCCAAAATGTGATAGAAGTCAAGGTGTTGATTATACTAATACAGAATTTGAATTAAAATTAGGACGTTTAAAAAATAAGAAAAGTGATCAAACATATAATATTGATTCAATAAATAATGATTTACAAGATGAAGATGGTGAAATGACAACAGAAGAAAAGGCTAGAAAAGAATTCAGAAAATGGGATAATACGAAATGTATTAAGGAAAGATTTTCTACAAGAAGTAGAGATAAAAAATCTTATGAAAATCCTTTGTGGGGTATTAGTGTTACTACTAAAAATAGATTAAATCCAAAAGATGGAGAAAATATTAAATTTGGAATGGTTATTACTTTAAAAGAATTGCATGAAGTAAATAGAATAGGCGAATTTATACAAATGTGTTCTTTCAATCAGTGGTTTGTAGAAGAAGTAAGTGCTGAAAATAAATTAGAATTATATAATGAAGCGGAAAATGAAATAGAATTTGAGGATTTATAATATTTAAAAGAGGTGTAAAAATGATTAAAGGAAAACCATTTGTAAAATGGGCAGGTGGAAAAAGACAGATTATAGATAAATTAAAACAATATGTTCCGGATGAGTTTAATATTTATTATGAACCATTTATAGGTGGTGGAGCATTACTTTTTGAACTTTCACCTAAAAAGGCTGTTATTAATGATTATAATAAAGAACTTATGAATGTATATGAATGTATTAAGGATAGTAAAAAATTTGATTTAATGTGTAGAGAATTAAATCATCATGAAACTGAACATTCAGAAGTGTATTATTATGAAATTAGAAATATTGATAGAGATAAAAAGAAATTCAATAAGTTAGTAGATTATAAAAGAGCGGCAAGAACTATTTATTTGAATAAGGCTTGTTTCAATGGATTATATAGAGTTAATAGTAAAAACGAGTTTAATGTACCATTTGGTAAGAAAACTAAAGTGAATACTTATGAGGGACAAAATTTAGGTATTATATGTGGTTACTTAAACTATAACGATATTAAATTATTATCAGTTGATTTTGAGAAAGCAGTAAAGGATGCAAAAAAAGGAGATTTTATTTATTTTGATCCGCCTTATGATTCAGATACATCAACATTTAATAGTTATACTGAAGATGGTTTTGGTAAAGAAGAACAAAAAAGACTTGCTAAAGTATTTAAAGAATTATCTGATAAAGGATGTTATGTTATGCTTTCTAATCACAATACAACTTTAATAAATGAGTTATACAAAGATTTTAATATTCATGTAATTGAAGCAAAAAGAAATATAAATGCAAACGGAAAGAAAAGAGGTAAAGTTGAAGAAGTAATTATTACAAATTACGAAAATAAAAAAGGATTTGAGTAATAAATAGTGTATAATATATAAAGGAGGTAGTGTATGAGTAAGAAGTATTATTATGAAGAACAAAATTTTAAACTTATACAAGGCGATTCATTTAAAATGCTAAAAGGTATTGAACCTAAAAGTATTGATATGATATTTGCTGACCCTCCTTATTTTTTATCTAGTGATGGTATTTCTTGTAGTGGTGAAAAAATGGTGTCGGTTAATAAAGGTGATTGGGATAAATCCATCAATATAGAAGAAAAACATAAATTTAATAGAAAATGGATTAAACTATGTTATCAAGTATTAAAAGATAATGGTACTATTTGGATAAGTGGAACAATGCATAATATTTATTCTATAGGTATGGCATTGGAACAAGAAGGATTTAAAATAATAAACAATATAACTTGGAAAAAGTTAAATCCACCACCCAATATTAGTTGTAGATTTTTTGTTCATTCTACTGAAACTATTTTGTGGGCAAAAAAAGATATAAAAAATGTGAAACACAAGTTTAATTATTCTTTGATGAGAGAATTAAATAATGGTAAACAAATGAAAGATGTTTGGGAGTCATCTTTAACTAAACCTAGCGAGAAAAAATACGGTAAACATCCTACTCAAAAACCTATAGAAATATTAGAAAAAATAATATTAGCATCAACTGACGAGAATGATTTAATTTTAGATCCTTTTAATGGAAGTGGTACAACTGGAATTGTTGCTAACAGATTAAATAGAAGATATATAGGTATTGAAAAAGAAAAAGAATTTTTAGATTTAACAATAAGAAGAAAGGAAAGTGATAAAGTTGAATAGAAATTTTAATGAATGGTTAAGTAAATTTAAAACAAGTATATCTGATTATACTTATTATGTTGACTTTGAAAAAATATACAAAAATATTGATAAAGTAAAAGTAGAACTTAATATATTAAACTCTCTGATAGGTAGTAAAAATATCAAAGAAGAATTTCAAAATATATTAATTAAATATCCGGAAACTTTAGAGTGTATACCACTTTTATTAGCAGTTCGTTCAAGAGAGATATTTGTTAAAGATGAAATAAATGAATATTTATTTAAATTTGATAAAATGGTTTATTCTATAAATGATTATATTAAATTTATGAAAGAAAGTGGACTATTTGATTTATTACAAAATCATATTATAAATAATTTGTATGACTATGTATTAGGGATAGAAGTTGGTTTAGATTCTAATGGAAGAAAAAATCGTGGTGGTCATCTAATGGAAAATTTAGTTGAATCATATATTATTAAAGCCGGTTATAAAAAAGATGTTGATTATTTTAAAGAAATGTATTTAAAAGATATTGAGAAAAAATGGAATCTTGATTTAAGTGAAATGTCTGGAAATAATGTTTCAACAAAAAGATTTGATTTTGTTATTAAAACTGATAATCAAGTATATGTAATGGAAACTAATTTTTATTCTAGTGGTGGTTCTAAATTAAATGAAACTGCTAGAAGTTATAAAATGTTAGCACAAGAATCCAAAAAAGTTAATGGAGTAACATTTATATGGTTTACTGATGGAACTGGTTGGAATAATGCTAGAAAGAATTTAGAAGAAACATTTAATGAATTAGAAACTATGTATAATATTGATGATTTAGAAAATGGTATATTAGATAAATTAAAATAAAAATTATAAATGAGGATAAACATGTTAAAAAATATAAATGATAAAAGACCAATAATACAATCAAGTGGATACAATGGTAGTGAACCAACTAGAATATGTCCAAAATGTGGTAAAGAAAAACCAATTAAAGATTTTGGATATAGAAAAATGGAAAGCGGTCAAGTTCGTAATCAATCTTGGTGTAAGAGTTGTAGAAGTAAATAATAATAAAAAATTAATCATCCTACAGACTTTAATAAAAATTAGAATTTGGGATGATTTTTTTTGTTTTTTAAAATATTGAAATAACAATATAAACCCTTTATTTCATCCTTTATATCAACCTACGAAGTAGGATGAATTTTGCAAGTACAAAATAAGATTTGCACATACCAATTCCTTATAAAATAAGGGATTAATTGGTGTTGTTGCGCAAACATCTTATCCTGCTTTTGTAGAATTGGCAAAAAAACAATAGAAATTAGGATGATTAAATAATTTTTTGTAAAAATTATGACTTGACTCTTTTAATTAATAGAGCTACTATTCATTATGCAAAGGAGATGATGTATATGAGGAGATTTAATTTTTATTTACCGGAAGAATTATTCGAACGAATAAAATTACTTTCAAAATTTTATAATATCTCTATAACTAAAATAATGGTGGAATTATTAGAAATAGGATATGTAGAGATGTTAAATACTAGAAAAAATAAATAAAATATTTTATTAAGTATGGAAGGGTTAGGTGATGATTATGAAAATTTATAAATTAATGGAGGAATATGATAGTAAGTAATATTATTAGGTATGTTGTAAACATACTAAATGATATTACTAAAACAAAAATTTTAACCATAGAATTAATTGGAGGTATTAAACTCTATGGTTAAATACAAGGTTAATTTAAAGTTTAAAGATACTGGAAAATCTTTAAATGAAACAATTACTGAAGTATTAAAAATTGAATTACAAAAGAAGATAAAAATGACTTGCAATATATTGAAAAGAGAGCTACCATGTGATCATACTCATTATTCCCATATAGAAGGGAGTAGTAATTAATGGTAGGAAATAATAGTTTTAAAGTAGGAATATATATAAGATTATCAAGAGATGATGGTAATTTAGAATCTGATAGTATTGTTAGTCAAAGAAGTTTACTTAATCAATATGTTAAAGAAAATAATTATAATTTAATAGAAGAATATGTAGATGATGGTTATACTGGTACTAATTTTGATAGACCGTCATTTAAGAGAATGATTAAAGATATTGAATTAGGAAAAATAAATATGATTATTACTAAAGATATGTCTAGATTAGGTAGAGATTATATTGGTACTGGTGAACTAATTGAAAAATACTTTCCAAATAATAATATTAGATATATTGCAATTAACGATGGAATAGATACTTTTATTGATAATACAAATAATGATATTGCACCTTTTAAAGCAATTATGAATGATATGTATGCTAAAGATATTTCTAAAAAGATTAAAAGTAGTCTGCATTCAAGAATGAAAGATGGATTATATGTATCTGGTAGATGTCCTTTTGGATATAAAAAAGATTCAAATAATAAAAATCATTTAATTATAAATGAAGAACAAGCAAGTGTTGTTAAATTGATATTTGATTTAGCACTTAAAGGAAATACATATCATTTTATCGCACAAGAATTAACAAAAAGAAAAATTAAAACTCCAGCATCTTATTATAACTATGTATGGAATACTAAATGTATAAATACAAATTGTATATCACAAGAATATGGAGTATGGGTTGATACAACTATTAAAACAATTTTAACTAATAGAATTTATGTAGGTGATGCAGTGCAAGGTAAAACTAGAAAGATTAATTATAAACTTAAAAAGACAGTTAAAAATAATCCAAATGATTATATTGTAGTTGAGAATACACATGAAGCAATAATTGATAGAGAAACTTTTGATTATGTACAATCGTTACTTCCTAAAAATGTTAAAAGACCAGAGAAAAAAAGATTTTATTTATTAGATGGACTTTTATATTGTGGAGATTGTAAACATCGTATAACTATTAGATATCAAAATAAAACTGGAAGAAGTTATACAACTTGTGATTATTATAGAACATATTCAAAATATCATGTTTGTACAACTCATACGAATAATTATGAGGTATTAGAAAGTGTAATTTTAGAAAATATTAAAGAAGTTTGTAAAAAGTATTTAGATAAAAATAAAATCAAAAATTCTATAGGAAATTTAGAGTTTGAAGATAATACTTTAAAGATAAAAAAACAAATTGAAAGTTTAGAAATTACTAATAATAAATTAATAACAAATTTAGATAAAACTTATATGGATATGTTAAAAGGTATTATTGATGAAGAACAATATATAAGGGTGAGTGAGAGTATTAAAAAAGAGATAGAAAATAATAAGTCAAGTATTGGTAATCTTAAAAATGAACAACTAAATAGGGATAAAATAGATAATAAAATATTAGAAAAATATATCAATGAATTTTTAAGTATAGATAATCCAACTAGAGAATTAATAATTAATTTAGTTGAAAAAATCTATATCTATCAAGATAAAACGATAGATATTATATTTACATTTAAAAATGTTACATAAAAATTGTATCAGGAGACTCTTTATGGAAGATTGCAAATACTTATGGAGTTACTGTAAATGATTTAGTTAAAACTAATAATTTAAGTGGTACTAGTTTGAGTGTTGGACAAGAGATTCTGATACCGACTAAATAAAAAAAAGATACCCTAGAATATATTAAATGGGTATCTTTTTGGTATGTCTAAATTAAATGTCATTTTTTCTTTTGTAACTGGATGGTAGAAACTTAGAGATATTGCAAATAAGGCTATATTTGTTTTTAAGTCAGCATTTTTATTATATCTTGCATCTGCAATTAAGGGATGATTTCTACTTGAAAACTGTACTCTTATTTGATGTGAACGGCCAGTATGTAAGTTTATTTTTACAAGACTCATGTTATCTTTATAAGAAATTAAGGTGTAGTCTAAAATAGAAAGTTTGCCTTTTTCTTTTGTTGTTACATAGCTAGTGTTAGTTTTTTCGTCTTTTGTTAAATAGTCTGTGAATGTGTCACTTTTGTTCATTTTTCCTTCAACAACTGCGATGTATGTTTTAGCAAATTTATTTTCATTTATTTGTTTACTAAGCCTAGAAGCAGCTTTTGAAGTTTTTGCAAATACCATTACTCCTCCGACTGGTCTATCAAGTCTGTGGACAAGTCCTAAGTAGACGTTACCTGGCTTGTTATATTTTATTTTTATATACTCTTTTATAATAGTTAGTAAATCTTTGTCTTTTGAAGAGTCCTCGCATACTGGAATATTAGGTTTCTTTTCTACTACTATTATGTGATTATCTTCGTATAAGATATTTAACTCAGTCAATTCTTCCATATATTCCACAAGGAAGTACTAAGTTGTTTTCCGTTATTGGTAATCCTATTTCTCCTGTTTCTATATTTTTTCCTTTAAAAGTCATGCTTAGAATGTTATTTAATGATGTTGGACTTACTCCTGTTGTGTATGAATTAATTAAAACGAATGAATAGTTTTCATCTAGTATGTCTTTTACTTTTTGAAGTAATTCTTTTAGATTATCAGCTAATCTCCATACTTCACCATTTGGGCCTCTTCCATAACTTGGTGGGTCCATTATTACTCCGTGGTATGTTCTTCCTCTTCTTTTTTCTCTTTCAAGGAATTTTATAACATCATCTACGATAAACCTGATTTTATTATTTTCTAATTTACAAAGTTTCATGTTTTCTTTTGCCCACTCAGTCATTCCTTTTGAAGCGTCTACGTGTACTACTTCTTCTGCACCTGCAATACTAGAGGCCATTGTAGCACATCCAGTATAAGCAAATAAGTTTAGTACTCGCATATTTGGACCAAAGGCACTTACTTTTTCCATTATGTAATCCCAGTTTGTAGCTTGTTCAGGGAAAATACCTGTGTGTTTAAAGTTTGTTGGACTTACTTTGAATGTTAAGTTTTTATAGTTTATCTGCCAACTACTAGCAAGTTTTTTCTTGTATTCCCAGTAACCCCCACCTTTGTTACTTCTATGATATACTGCGTCAGATTTATTCCAAATGTTATTATTAGTCTTGTCCCAAATTATTTGTGGGTCAGGTCTGTTAAGGATTACACTACCCCATCTTTCTAATTTTTCTCCGTTTCCACTTGCAAGTAATTCATAGTCTTTCCAATTATTACTTATTCTCATTATTATCTCCTAACTATTTAAACCTAGCATTTAGCTAGGTCTTTTTTATAAATTTACATTGTGATAAATGTTACTAACATCATCTACTTCTTCAAGCATTGTTAATATTTTATTAAATGCAGCTAAGTCTTCTCCTTCTAGTGTAACCATGTCTTTTGCATATTTTCCAATTTCGTCTACTTCAAAAGATATTCCTGGGAATGCATCTTCTAAAGCTTTTTTCATAGCACTATAGTTACTAGGTTCAGAGTAAACTATAATTAAGTCGTCATCAGTTTCCATATCATTCATGTCAACATCAGCATTTATTAATGCTTCCATTACTTCGTCTTCAGTGTGTCCTTTAAAACCAAGTGCACATAAATTTTCATACATATATGAAATTGCTCCTTGACCAGCTACTTTCATTGCAGTTTTGTTTGCAACTGTTTTTATACTTGCAACTGTTCTATTAACGTTGTCACTTAAGCATTTAATAATTAAGTTACTTCCGGCTGGACCAAATGCTTCATACTCACATACAGTGTAGTCTTCACCGACACCTTTGTTAACTTTGTCTATACTTCTTTGTATTACATCGGCTGGCACTTGTTCTTTTTTAGCCTTTTCTATTAAACTTCTAAGTGCAAGGTTCCCATTAGGGTCTGTTCCACCAGTTTTTGCTACTTGATATATCTCCTTTGCATATATTGAATATAATTTTGATTTCATTGCTGCTGTTTTAGCCATTGATGCAGCTCTTACTTCATGTGCTCTTCCCACACAAATCACCTTCCTTTAATCTAAACTTTCGGTTTCTTTTACTATTTTAATATATTTTTCATCATTTTTAAAGATATTTTTATCATTTTTTTCTAAAAATTCTAAAGAATCTTCTTTTACTTTTAGTAAAACCTTAAAATCTCTTTTAATATCAGCTATTTTAAATGACATATCTCCGCTTTGTCTTACACCAAATATGTCTCCTTCTTTTCTCATTTCATAATCTTTTTCAGTAATGTAAAATCCATCACTAGAGCTTGCTAAAACACTTAGTCTTTCGTTTTTTTCGCTTCCTATTAGAATACATGTGGACTCTAGACTGTTTCTTCCGATTCTTCCTCTTAATTGGTGGAGTGTTGCTAGACCAAACCTCTCAGCGTTAAATATAACCATCATTGTCGCATTAGGGTTATCGACCCCCACTTCTATTACTGTAGTAGAAACTAATACTTTAGTTTTTCCACTTATAAAATCATTCATAACTGTTTCTTTTTCTTCTTTAGTTAGTTTTCCATGTAACAAGCCTATCTTTACCTTGTTATTGAATGCTAACTCCATTTTTGTTTTAAGTTCTGTTACAGGAGTTAAGTCTAGAGTTTCGTTTTCTTCAATTAATGGACTTACTACATATATTTGATGGTTTTTCTTTAGTTCTTCTAGCATTAAGTATAAGACATTTTTAATTTCTTTTTCGTCTTTTATTATTGTTTTTATTTCTTTTCTACCACTTGGTTTTGTTTTTATTAGTGATATGTCCATGTCTCCATATATAGTTAGAGCATAAGTTCTAGGAATTGGAGTTGCTGACATATATAATATATCAGGTAGTGCGCCTTTGTTTCTTAACGACTCTCTTTGAGTTACTCCAAAACGGTGTTGCTCGTCTGTAATTACAAGTCCTAAGTTTTTAAATGATACTTTGTCACTTAGTAATGCGTGTGTACCGATTAGCAAGTCTATTTTGCCATTTTTTAGGTCTTTGTAAATTGTTTCTTTTTCTTTCTTTTTTGTTGTGCCTAAGAGAAGTGCTATATTAATGTTTGTATTTGATAGTAGTTTTTTTACATTTTCATAGTGCTGAGTTGCTAATATTTCAGTTGGTGCCATTAAAGCAGTTTGATATCCACTTAGATAAGTTATGTATGCACTTATTATTCCGACTATTGTTTTTCCACTTCCTACGTCTCCACATATAAGTCTATTCATTCTTTTATTACTTGTTAGGTCGTTATATATTTCTTTTACAGCAGTGATTTGGTCTTTCGTTAATTCAAATGGAAGTGTGTTTATATAGTTTTGTACATCTAATTTATTGCATTGTTTAGGTTCTTTTTTTGTATCTGTTGTCTTTAAGTATTTTAAGTAGTTTATTTTTAACATGAACAGAAATAATTCTTCATATATAAGTTTTAATTTAGCTTCTTTTATTTCTCGCAAGTCTATTGGGAAATGTATTTTTCTTATCGCATCCATTTTATTAATAAAGCCATATCTTTCGTTTAGATAGTCTGGTATATAGTCTACAGTTTCTATATTCATGTCTAGTGCATTTTTGATTAGTTTTGAAAGAGTTTTATTGTTTAGTCCATTTGTAAGATGGTATACGCTTTCTATTTTGTTGTCTTCTATTTTTGATAATATAATGTTGTTCGCTATAAGAGTATTCTTTTTTTCGTCATATTTACCTAGAATAGTTATAGTTTTTCCTGGGGTAATGTTTCTTTTCATAAAAGCACGATTGTATATGCTAACGTTAATTAATTTGTTACTTGTGTATAGTCTAAATGATAGGATATTCTTTTTTGCACCGAAAAATCTTACTATAGGCACACTGTCTACTATGCCCTCAATTATTACGTTTTCATTAGATTTAACGTCATTTATGTTGTTTATTTTGTATATTTGATATCTATAAGGATAGTATGAAAGTAAGTCAGTCACGTCATATATCCCTACACTATTTAATAAAGAAATGTTTTTTGTACCAATTCCAGTAACTTTACTTAATTCCATAGCTTCTCCTCCTCATATATTTAGTATACTACAACACTAATTGTAAGTCAACCATTTGTTTGCTTAAATTTTGAGTATATTTTTTTAAAAAACGCTTGACTATTTTATCAAATTAGTTTAGAATATAGACTTACCAATTCACTTAAGGCGAATTGGTGCTAGTATCACACTAGCCAACCCCTTTTTATTCTTTTTTCCGGACTGCTTATTATGGCAGTCCTTATTTTTTTGTTAAATGTAAAAGGTAATATAGAATTATATATATTTGTTTTTCCAAAAGAAAAAGATGACTACTGCCACTTTTAATCGCATGCTATACAACGTGCCCAAAGCGTTCTATTTCCATAAATAATACCAATTAAATGTTGGCTTCTCAATTATTTTTTATAGTTTATTAGATAAAGTATAAAGTTAATTAAATACAAAGAGATTAGTTTTCACTAACCTCTTTTTTAGATATATTAATATAATAGTCATATCTTTTTTTAGCAGAATTCATGTTTATTTTGTATAGTCTTTCGTATTCACTTGGGTTTATTCTTTCTAAGTTTTTGTAACGCATTTCTTTTGCAAATACTGTTTCATATAAGTTGTAGTTTGGTTCTTTTGAGTCAACTGTAAGTTTGTCAGTGACTGGATTATAACGCATTAAGATGTTGTAACCGCTTTCTACAAGTAGTTTTTGTTCTTCTATGCTATTAGAAAGGCCACCTATTATACCGTGTGCGATACAAGGACTGTAGGCTATTATTACACTTGGGCCATTATGGTTTTCTGCTTCCATGAATGCTTTTATTGTTTGAACAGGGCTTGCTCCAGCTGATATAGATGCTACATAGCAGTTTGGTATGTTCATTGCAATTTGGAATAAATCTTTTTTAGGTTTTAGTTTACCACTATTAGAAAACTCTGCAACTGCACCAATACGAGTTGATTTTGAAGTTTGTCCACCAGTATTTGAGTATACTTCTGTGTCTAAGACTAGTACTTTTATGTTTTCGTTCATTCTAAGAGCGTGGTCTAAGCCACCAAAACCGATGTCGTAAGCCCATCCGTCTCCACCGACAATCCATACTTTTCTTGAAGGTATATAGTCTAAAAGTTCAGATAGTTCTTTAGGTAGTTCTACGTTTTTTAGTTCACTCTTAACTTCATTTGTTATAGTAAAGTCATTTATGTTTTCTAGCCATTTTTCATATAAAGCTTTTGTTTTTGCACTTACATCATTCATTGAATCAGTCATAATTCTTTTAATTTTATTTCTTTGATTTTTATATGATAAGTGAAGTCCTAAGCCAAACTCTGCATTGTCTTCAAATAGGCTACTTATCCATGGCATTTTGTATGGGGTGCAAGGCAAGCTTGAAGAGTAAATCGAAGAGCAACCTGTTGCATTAGAGATTACTATTTCGTCTCCATACATGCTTGTTAGCGTTCTTAAATAAACAGTTTCGCCACATCCTGCACATGCGCCTGGAAATAAAATTTTATTATCAGAGAAACCTAAAGCTTTAACAGTTGTTTTAGGCAAGTTTACATCATTTTTAACATTCTCTCTTAAGTAGTCACATAAAAGGTCAGTGTTTTCTTTAGGTTTATCCATAGTAAGGGCTTTTTGTTTGTTTTTACCTGGACATATTTTTGAACATAGTGTGCAACCTGTACAGTTATCTGTGTTTATTCCTAGATAGAAATATCTTCCGCCTTCAATGATTACGTCTTCTTCTTTTAGTGGAGAGTTATCAAATTCTTCTTTTGTCATACTAAATGGTTTTATTACACCATGTGGGCAAATGAATGAACATAAATTACATTCTATACAATTTTCTTTGCACCATGAAGGGACTAAACTACTTATTTTTCTTTTGTCACTTTTACTCATGTTTCCTTCAAATGTACCATCTTTGTGGTTTAAAAAGTCGCTTACTTTTACCATGTTTGCACGTCTAGCCATCATTTTATCATAAATGCTATTAATTTTCTCTTCATTTTGTTCTTCTACTGTTAGCACGTGATTATCTAGTTCTCTTAGGTTATCTATACATAAATCTAGTACTTTTATATTATCACTCACTACATTCATGCCTTTATCTATATATAGTTCTTTTATATTTTCTTTAAATCTTAGAATATCTTCGCCTGTTGCACCTAACATTTTTAAGATGTAGTATGACATTATGTTGTTTATTTTTCCTTTTAAATTAAATTTACTAGCAAGAGTGTCTGCCTTTGCAATAAAAACTTTAATGTTTTTGTCTAAGATTATTTTTTTTGTTGAGTTTTTTATTAATGAATTTATTTCTTCATCTGTTTTGTCTGTGTTAATAAGTAGTATTCCATTTTGTTTAATGTTATCTAATACTTCATATTTTCCTAGGTATGAATCTTTTGAAACTACTACTAAATTAGGGTCAGTTAGATAGAATGGGGCATTTATTAACTCGTTTGATAGTCTTAAGTGACTTATAGTGATGCCTCCACTTTTTTTAGAATCGTATTCAAAGTAGCCTTGTACATAGTTAGTTTGTCCCATTACTTTTAGTATGTTTTTTGAAGCACTTACCATGCCGTCAGAACCGAAACCGAATACTTTTATTTCTTTGTATTTTTTTGATAAGTGGAAGTTTTTTACTTCTAGGTTTGTGTTTGTAACGTCATCAATTATTCCTAGTGTGAAGTGGTCTTTCATAGCGTGTTTGTCCATGTTATCAAAGACAGATTTAATCATACTTGGAGTAGTGTCCTTGCTTGAAAGGCCATATCTTCCGCCTATTACTTCTATGTTTTCGTTTTTTAAAGCAGCACACACGTCTAGGTAAAGTGGTTCACATAAACTACCTGCTTCTTTTGTTCTATCTAGGACAGTTATTTTTTCAGTAGTCTTTGGTAAGACTCTTAAAAAATGAGTTAAACTAAATGGTCTATATAAGTGAACATTAATTAATCCAACTTCTATGTTTTCTTTTAGTAATTCGTCTATTACAAGTTTAATTGTGTCTGTTACACTTCCCATTGCAATAATGATGTTTTTTGCTGTTTTAGAGCCGTAGTAGTTAAATGGCTTATAGTCAGTACCCATTAGAGTGTTTAACTTATTCATATAGTCTTCTACTATATTTGGAACATTGTTATAAAATGAATTTCTAGCTTCTGTGTTTTCAAAGTATACGTCTTCAGTTTCTGATGTCCCTCTTGTTATTACTTTTCCTAAGTTAAAGCTTCTATTTTTAAATTCTTCTATTTCTTTATATGGAGTGATGCTTTTTAAGTCTTCGTCAGTTACCATTTTAATCTCGTTTATTTCGTGGCTTGTTCTAAAACCATCAAAGAAGTGCATGAATGGAATACTTGATTTTATACTTGATAAGTGGGCGATTAAGCCTAGAGTGTAGGCGTCTTGTACGTTACTGCTTGATAAAATTGCGTATCCAGTAGCTCGGCATGCATAGATGTCTTGATGGTCTCCAAAAATAGATAGTGCGTGTGTTGACAAGCTTCTTGCGGCCACGTGTATAACTGACGGAAGCATTTCTCCTGCCATTTTGTACATACTTGGTATCATTAATAAAAGGCCTTGGCTTGCTGTATAGGTTGTACTTAAAGAGCCAGCTTGAAGAGCACCATGGATTACAGCACTTGCGCCTGCTTCACTTTGCATTTCTATAACACTTACTTTATCTCCAAACAAGTTTTTCTTGTTCTCACTACTCCATTTATCTATAAGAGTTGCCATTCTACTTGATGGTGTTATCGGATAAATTCCTGCTACTTCTGTGAAGTTATAGCTAGCTAATGCACAAGCCTCATTTCCATCTACTATTTTTAAATTTTCCATATGTTCCTCCTTTAAATATGTTGCATATTCTTAGTTATTTTAACAATTATAATTGTACCAAATTTCTAACGAAAAGTCATTAGCATAACATTAATTTATGTTTTTTTTAAAATGTTTAATTTTACTTTAAAAGATGCTGGATTGTTGTTTGGAATGAGTAATAGTACTATTGATAAGTATTAGAAAGGTATTTTGAGTCCTGACTCTCAAACACTAATCAAATTTGCAAATGCATATAGAGTTAAAGCTATTTATTTAATTAAAACTTATAAATGTACTAATATGAAATTTGATTCAGTTAGGATAAATTAAAACACTAGGCAATTTTGTTACATTCCTAGTGTTTTTAATTAAATTTTATTTATAAAACATATTCTATTTTCCTAAATAATCTTTGATTTTTGTTTGAGCTTCATTAACTGAATCCTCATTAGGTAACATGGTGTATAAATTTAGAGTTGGGAAAGTATATGTTGGACCCATTTGTCCTGTTCCTGTTAAATTAATACTTTCAACACTCCAACCACGCATGTCATTTAATTGCATTTTTACTAATTTTGAAATGTCTTTGCTGCTTATGTTCGTATCCATATTGTCACTTATACTGTTTAGTATTTGATCATAGTTGGAGATTAATGCTGTTGAAGAAGTTACTTTTTTTATTATTGCTTCCACTACTTTTTGTTGGTTTTTAACTCTTTGAATATCTCCCTCTGCAAATGATTTTCTTTCTCTTGCGAAAGCTAATGCTTGTTCTCCATTTAAATGATTATATCCAACTGTATAATGATATTTTCTAAATGCTCTTTCATAGAAATCATAATCGCTATAGACATCTACTCCGCCAATCGCATCTACTATACCTTCTATTGTAGAAAAATTAACTTTAACGTAATAGTTTATATCTGTATTTAATAGTTTTTCTACGCTTTTAACACTTTCTTCTATTCCATAATAACCTGCATGTGTAAGTTTGTCATATGCTTCTTCGCCTTGTAAAACTAAGTTTACATAATAGTCTCTAGGTATTGATGTTAATAACACTTTTCTATTAACTGGGTCTATAGTCGCAACCATATTAACATCTGTATTAAATATAGCGTCAATACTTCCAAAACCATCTCCACCCGCTATGTAAACATTAAATGGAGTATTGGCTACATTTACAACTTTTACGATATCTACTTGGTCTATTGAAACTTTAAATTCATATATTGTTTTTAAGCTTATTTCCATGTCACTTAATTCATCTTTTAGTAATTTTTCTACTGAACCATTCATTATAACTCCAGATATTTTTCCATCTGTCAAATCGTTAAACATATTTTCTAAATTGGTATATTCTACTTTAGTAAACTCTATTTTTTTACTTAACTCATCACTTGCTTTTTCGCTATTTGTTGATTTATAAATACCAAGATTTTTATCATTTAGTTCTTCTAACTTGTTATAATCGCTTGTATCTAACACTTTTACACTAAATTTTTCTTTTTGAAAGATGTCTTTATCTAATATGCTTAAGAAGTCAAATGTGGTATATAAATACTTAGTTCCAAAACCACCTATAACAGCAAATAAAACGAATATAATAATCGATGTTACTTTCAAACTTGATTTTACCTTTTTGTTAAATGCAAAGAATAACATTATTAAATAAATTAGTATTATTACTATAAATAGCGGTGCAAGGTATTTGTTAGGTATCATATTTAATTTTACTAGCATAAAACTGAATATTATAGTTATAATTAAACTTATTACTCCTATGACTTTTGCTATTAAAGTTAGTTTTTTATTTTTCTTTTTCATTTTATCGCCTCTTGTATAATTATACAGATTATTTAATAAAATTACAACTTATTCTTTGATAAATGCTATAAATTTTTGTATTCTACTGTTTTGATAATTTTAGGTTAATTGATAGTATACTAATATGG
>ERZ779888.1505-NODE-1505-length-22700-cov-2.781144_pt1 | contig 22700 bp, 19 predicted proteins | sample MGYA00511245_ERZ779888 | MGnify/ENA primary metagenome ERZ779888 (study PRJEB29588, sample SAMEA2155255) | human gut metagenome | biome: human gut; feature: human-associated habitat; material: faeces | place: Denmark | collected 2008/2010 ...
TCCCGCTTCTGGGAACGTGAACGCAAGGCCAACTCAACTTTAAAAAAAGATATAAGTAATCTGAAATATATTACCATACCTGATGAGTTTTTTCCATCCGAAAGTGATGCCTTAATCTCAAAGGAAGCAGAAAATTTTCTGAAACTACATGGGAAAACACTGCTAAACCTTAATGGAATGACCAATACTGAGCTTAAACTAAATTATGGCATCATGAATTTCGAAAAACTTGCCTCTTATGATACGAACTTTCTCGATTTTGTATCTATTGTGCCCGACTACTGCATATGGCTTGCTGACTCATGCGATGAGAAGGATAAAGCAATAAAGCTTCTCAAATTCGCAAAGGAGTGTGATTCGGACTCAAAAAAAATCGATGCATTGTATGAAAAGCTTCTAAACAGCTGATGATTATTTTCTCCCATATTTTGCCAGATATTCATCATAAAGACGTGATGCCTGGCTTCGTGTCAGAGTTTCCCATGATATTACATCGATTATGTCATGGGAAACCATATACTCCTTTAATCTCTCTATCTGATGCTTTGTCGCAGGAGTCTGACGTTTCGCCTTGTATACAAGCGGAGCACTTTTTATTGTCTGCCCTTTCTCTATTGCTATTTCCTTTAATTTTTCAAATATCTGATAAGTTTCAACTGCATCATCAAGCGCTCTGTGTGCATTCTGTCTGTTTATCCTGAAATATACACACAGATCCTCTAATTTTTTTGATTGCCCTGCCGGAAGATATTTTCTTGCAATTTTTAATGTGTCAAATGCATTCAGTTGGAGCGGTATTTTTTTATTTGCCGCCCACTGCTTTATAAAACTGTAATCAAAGACTACATTGTGCCCTACTATCTCATCATTTCCTATAAACTCAATAAGATGCATGACCGCCTCATCCATATCTGCCCCGGCTGATGCTTCTTCATCAGTTATCCCCGTCAGTTCCTGAACTCTTTCCGGAATATGGATCTTTGGATCTACAAGTGTCTGGTATTTTTCTGACAGTTCTCCATTCCTTATCTTTGCAGCACCTATTTCTATTATTTTATCATTTTTCGCCGACAGACCAGTCATCTCAAGATCTATGACTGTGTAATTTTGTATATTATCCATTTTCTCCACCATAACAATTATTCAAGCCCATACGATCGATCAAACATCATTCCTCACAGCTTACATATTCCACATATGCCTGATTGTCCAGTGGATCACGCTTATCATAGTGGAATAGTGCCCACTGTGGATTGTCATGTCTTTTTGGAAGCTGTTCTATTTTATGCTTCTGTTTTTCTGGAAATACATAATGAAACGGTTCAATATGAGACATTTTTCCATTTTTGCAATATTCCCTTGTCATAGCCTTAAATGCAGCCTGATCCACAGCCCATTTCGGTCTGCTCTTGCAATTTTCCCTGTAATACAGATCAAAAAGCAGGGATTCCTGTATCATCTCTACCATTTCATCCGGTACAGCTTTTTTACTTCCCCGCAGAAATTCTAAAAGGATCTCACATCTTCTTATCCTTGAATGGCTCATTCCAAAATATCCTTTGGCTTCATAAAAATCTCCGAACTGTTGGAAAAAATCAAACATACTGTCATATATTTTCTCAATAAGTTTCATCGTTATCTCAAACTGTCCACTGTTATAGTATACTTCAAGCATCTCCTCGACACGTTTAATGAGGATAACTTCATCAAAATTAAGCCACTTTGTGGATAACACCTCATAAGGCGGCTTATCATGGTAGATAAGTCCGTACTCTGCAGCATGGTTAAACATATAAGAACCCTTAAGCACCTTAAGGAATCCTAACTGAAGCTGGTTCGGATGCAGTTGATATATATCATCAAATGACTTTTTAAAGCTGTCATACCCCTCATATGGAAGCCCTGCGATGAGGTCAAGATGTTCATGTATATTTCCACCTGCCTGAATAAGGCGCACAACCTCTTTTAGTCGTTCAAGCTTCATCGTTCTGTGGATTTCTTTTATTGTGACCTCATTTGTCGACTGCACACCTATTTCTAGCTGTATAAGTCCAGGTCTCATATCCGATATAAGATCAAGCTCCTCCTCGTTTAACAGATCCGCAGATATTTCAAAATGGAAATTCGTTACCCCATTATCATTTTCTTTTACAAATTTCCATATTTCCATCGCATGTGCATGATTACAATTAAATGTTCTGTCGACAAATTTTATCTGTGGAACTTTCTGGTCTATAAAAAATTTAAGTTCTTTCTTTACAAGCTCAATATCCCTGAATCTGAGTGATTTATCAACCGAAGACAGACAGTAGCTGCATGAAAAAGGACATCCCCTGCTGCTCTCATAATAAATTATCCTGTTAGAAAAATCATCAATCGTATCATAGCAGAATGGGATCTTGCTCATGTCCATTATGCTGCGCGGCTCTGTAAAAATAATCTTTTTACTTTCTTTATCTTTATATGCTATGCCGTTTATGTTACTGAGACTGCAATTCTTATTATCTGCCTGATCGTAGATACTGTCATAATATGCGCACAGTTGTCTAAAAGTATCCTCTCCTTCACCGATCATGACACCATCTATATAAGGATGTGCGTCCATAAATGTCATAACTTCATATGACACCTCCGGTCCACCAACCCATACCGGCACATCCGGGCAGATTTTCTTAAACTCCCTTGCGATTTCCTCCACATAACTGAGATTCCATATATAACATGAAAAACACAGTACATCCGGTTTTTTCTTGTATAATTCCTCAAGTATGTAATCTTTTTGATTGTTTATCGTATACTCTGCCAGATATACACTTTCTTTGTATTCTCCTGCACATGCCCGCAGCGAATACACTGCCAGATTTGAATGTATATATTTTGCATTGATTGCTGTAAGTAATATCTTCATATGGAGTTCCCCTCATGTTTACTTCCTGCTAATTATACATTTTTTAAAATTTGCTTACAAGCTTAAACTTTCCTGATCCAATTATAATTATAAATACAAGAAAAAGCCGCATTTCTGCGACTTTCCCTTAAATAATATTGTGCACAAGTTTTTCTAACACGTCTATCCCAGCTATCCAAAATAATATTGCCCCCACAATATATACTTTTGTCTTCTGTTCATATCCGAAGTGATAACCTGTGTACATACCGGCAATTATACATATCACACTAAAACAGCCTACCATGATAAGTATCGTTATAAGCCCGGTATTTAAAAAACCAAATGCGATTCCTGCCAGAACCGTGTAACCGGCAGTAGCGCCGGCTACAACAAGTATCCGTTTCATCTCGAACCGGGGCTGGCAATGCTCCTCGATCCGTTCATTTTTTATTGCTTTTACTATAAGTCGTATCCCCAGACCGATCAGTATCGTGATCGATAATATTTCTCCCAAAAGAGCTTCATCCGCTACAGAATATTTTCTATTTATATAGTTTGACAGAAAATATCCTGTACACATAGCTATGATCTGAAACATGGCAATGATTGCACAAATGGCTGTAAGCTGTCTTTTATTTACTTTTTGTACCAGTGCTCCCTGGCATTCCATTGCAGCAAATATATCAAGTGATGAGCCTGCAACGATCAACATATATTCTATCCAGCCCATAATGCCTCCTCATATATCTGCAGCTGTTCTGCATGCTGCTGTTATATTTCCATTTGTATGAGCAGTATTTTTATTTATCATCTGACTCAATTGAAGCCAGTTTGTAGATGAATTTAACACTTCCTGTCTGACCATCTGCAAGTGATGAGTATGTCTGGTAATCCTCTCCTGCATCGATCACTGCCTGAAGCTTATTTACAAGTGGTTTCATATCTCCATTGTAAGAATCCAGGATCTTGTTGATTCCTTCCTCATTGAATTCTACGATTCCGTCTGCAAGTGTATGTGCCCCTTCTGCAAGATCCTTTGATCCGGCTGCAAGTGTGTCCACACCACCTACAAGCTTTGTAGTTCCTTCTGCAAGCTGTGATGCTCCCGAAAGAAGAGCGCTATTATTTGAAACAAGTGTATTTGATCCATCAACAAGCTGTTTGATTCCTGATGTAAGTGAAGGAATCTTGTCTGCGAGTGACTGTGTTCCGGCTGCAAGTGTTCCGGCTCCCGTATTTAATGTAGCAGCCCCACTCTTAAGTGATGCTGTTCCTGATTTAAGATCTGATGCTCCTTTTGCAAGGCTAGCTGTTCCGGCTGCAAGTGTGTTTGATCCATTTGCAAGGCTCTTTGTTCCGGCTGCGAGTGTGCTTGATCCATCTGCAAGGCTCTTTGTTCCGGCTGCAAGTGTTCCTGATCCATCTGCAAGGCTCTTTGTTCCGGCTGCAAGTGTGCTTGATCCATCTGCAAGACTCTTTGTTCCGGCTGCAAGATCTGATGCTCCTTTTGCGAGGCTTGCTGTTCCGTCTTTAAGTGTCTTAGATCCGTCTGCAAGGCTTGCTGTTCCATCTGAAAGAGTTGCTGCTCCGCTTGCGAGGTCTTTGGTTCCCTGTGCTAATGATGCGGCACCATCTTTTAAGTCGCTTGCTCCCTTTGTAAGCTTTGTAATATCTTCTGCTTTGCCTGCTAACTGTTTGCTTACATTTGTATATAATTCTACTGAACCCTGAGCCTTATATAATCCTTCCATAGCAGTGTCATATAACGACTCATCCTTCCCCATTGCTGCTACTATCTGTGTCTTATTTGTTTTCATTAAATTAACAACAGCATCCAAATTATCTACTGTAACTTCCGTAATTGTAAACTGATTTAAAATTGACATCAAAGCAGCTGTTTTCTTTGCCAATTCATCATTTATTTCCTTCTTCATTGTCTCCGGCATTCCAGATACTGTAGCTGCAAGCTCATTCACGCCATCACTTAAATCAGATGCTCCGGCTTCAACATTTGCTGCTCCGGCATTTACCTTATCTGCTCCATCTTTTAAGTTTGCTGCTCCGGCATTTACCTTGTCTACTCCATCTTTGAGGCTTGATGCTCCGGCATCAACCTGTGAAGCGCCATCCTTAAGACTTGATGCACCTTCATTTACTTTTGCTGCTCCATCTTTAAGGCTTGATGCTCCGGCATTTACTTTTGCTGCTCCATCTTTAAGGCTTGATGCTCCGGCATTTGCTTTAACTGCACCATCCATAAGACTTGCGGCTCCGGCATTTACCTTTGAAGCACCGTCTTTAAGATTTGAAGCACCGCTGTTTACCTTATCTACACCACTCTTAAGTGTTGCTGCTCCATCATCAAGTGTTGCTGCTCCTTTGCTGAGTGTACCTGTTCCTGCTGCAAGGCTCTTTGCGCCATTGTTAAGCTGCGTAGCACCGCTTGCAAGAGAACCTGTACTGTTGCCTAATGTATTGATTCCATCATTTATTTTGCTTGCTCCGGCTGTATAACTCTTAAGTCCGTCCTGCAAAGAACCCATTCCGTCAGCAAATGTTCCAAGGCTGCTCTGTAAAGTTCCGACACCATCTGAAAGTGTGTCTGCACCATCAGCAAGTGTAGAAGATCCATCCTGAAGCTGTTTTGTTGCATCCTGAAGATCACCTATCATATCATCAAGGCTTGATGTATCGATTCCGTCAGAGCTTACAAAATCAGATGCGTTCACTACAAATGTCATTGCCGTAGAAAGTGAGAAATCTTCTACATCAGCTGTAACCTCAACATACTCCGGGATCGTCACATCATCATCAAGATCCTCATCTTTGATTCCAAGGCTATCTTTAAGTCCCGGAAGTGCATATCCTAAAACTACATTTGTAGTATCGTTAGCTTCAACTTTTCCGTTTGTGACTTCTACATTTTTAAATCCATCGCCGAGTACAAGTGCTGTGACAGCTGCAAATGGTACAGATACAGTCTGCTGCTCTCCGTTTACTGTCTCTGTGAATGTTGTATTATTTGTATAATCGAAACGGATCTTTACTTTACCTGATTTTCCGGCAAGGTCTTCTGGAGAGATTTCCTTGTCATCGAGGTAATATGTAACCTTCTGTGATACCGGTGGTTCATCCGAAGATGTTCCCTGATAATAAATATCATTTCCGCCTGCCTGCCATGTGATCTTGTCTCCGTTCTGGTCAAAAGTCTCTTTACCATTTACATTTGTGATGTCCTTTAAGTTGGAGGCATCCTCGATCGTATCTTTTTTGTCTTTGTTCTTTAAATGATCTACAACGATAGTCTTGTCAACATTTCCATTTGCATCAGAGATGAGATACACGCTCTCATCTTTGTCTGCATCATTATCCTTTAATGAAATCCCATTTAACAGATCATCCGCTATATCGTCTGTGCTCTTTGCCTCTGATGAAGCTTCTGATGTAACCTCTGTGCTGTTATTTTTATCAGCAAATACTGCTGTAGCTCCGATTCCTGTTCCGACAAGAGCTATTGTAAGAACACCTGCCACAACACGAACGATATATTTATTTTTTAATCTTTCTTTTAATTCAGGTAGTTTCATATTTACGTCCTCCCTATATTATCCTAATTACTTGTTCTTGTTTTTAAATCCCATACTAGTTGCACAAATCACTCTGTCAAATATCATGAACATTGAAGGTAATACCAGTATAACTACAAACATACTGATAATTGCGCCTCTTGCAAGAAGTATACAGATAGAGCTTATCATGTCGATGTTTGAATAAAGTCCTACACCGAATGTTGCTGCGAAGAAGCAGAGTGCGCTGACAATGATCGACATCGTTGAGTCGTGAAGAGCCTTTGTGATCGCTGGCTGTTTCTCCATTCCCGTGTATCTGTTCTTTCTGTATTTTGTAGTCATAAGTATCGCATAATCGACCGTCGCTCCAAGCTGGATAGTACCGATTACGATGCTTGCGATAAACGGAAGCTTTGTTCCTGTAAATCCAGGAATACCCATGTTTACAAAAATTGCAAATTCGATTACAGCAACAAGTATTATAGGTAAAGAAATTGACTTAAATACCAAAAGTATGATTACAAATATTGCTATAATAGAGATCGCACTTACACGCTTGAAATCCGTATCTGTAATATTGATAAGATCCTTTGTACAAGGTGCTTCACCGATCAGCATTGCATCATTGCTGTAACTTTTTACTATTTTATTTAGTTCTGTGATCTGATCATTTACTTCATCAGATGCGGTCTGATATTCAGAAGAAATAAGCATCATCTGATAATCGCCGTTTTCAAATATATCTTTTACTTTATCCGGAAGCATTTCCTCCGGGATCGTAGGTCCGATGATAGAATCAAGCGATGCTGCCATCTTTACTCCATCAACCTTTTTAATTTCATTTATCATGCTGATACTGTCAGCCTTTGACATACTGCTTGGTGCAATGACTATATGTGTTGCCCCCATAGCATACTGTTCATTTAATCTGTCGTTTGCCTGTTTACTGTATGCGCTGTCCGGCATTGTTCCGGCAAGGTCATAGTAAACATTTGTATGTGTGTATCCATATAAAGCCGGGATAAGTATTATCACGAACAAAACAGCTATCAGGCGGAAGTGCTTTGTTACCCAGCCTGAGATTTTTGATATATCCGGCATAAGCACTCTATGCTTTGTCTTCTCGATTGCTTTATCACAGGCAAGTATAAGTGCAGGCAGGATAGTAACGCATCCGATAACACCTATGATAACACCCTTAGCCATTACGATACCAAGGTCAAGACCAAGTGTAAAACTCATAAAGCATAATGCTATGAATCCGGCAACTGTTGTGACAGAGCTTCCTGTTACAGAAACTATAGTATGGGATATCGCATGTGCCATTGCACGTTTTTTATCGCCATCATATCTTTCTATCTGCTCCTGATAACTATGCCACAGGAATATTGAGTAATCCATTGTAACTGCCAGCTGTAATACCGCTGTGAGTGCAAGTGTAAGATATGAAATCTCACCCTGTATGAAGTTTGTACCCAGATTATAAATAATAGCCATTCCTATACTTAAGAGGAACAACATAGGAACTACTATTGACTCCATTGTAATTCCCATTATTATCATTGAAAGGATTGCTGCTATAAGTACATATATAGGTGCCTGCTGCAATGTCAGATTTTTTGTATCTGTGTTTACAGCGCCCATTCCAGCTACGAAACAGTGATCTTTAACCATTCCGTTCATCTTGTCGATAGCCTCCATAGTCTCATCTGATCCCATGGTATCTTCGAATGTGACAAGCATCAGCTGGCTGTCGGCATCTGCATTATTGAAAAAATCATATAGATCATCCGGAAGAGCTTCTCTTGGAATAGATGAATCTGCAATCGTTCCATACCAGATAACATCCTTTACTCCTTCAAGGTCTTCGATATCATCAGCCAAAACCTTGATATCCTGATCATTCATATCCTCAATGACTACAAATGATAAGGCTCCTGTTCCAAACTCATCCACCATAATATCCTGACCCTTCATAGTCTCGATCTGACCTGGCAGATAAGAGAGGATATCAAAGTTGATTCGTGTGTTGATAAAGCTGATTCCCGCTGGTATCAGTAAAGCAAACGCAAGAATCAGAATTAGGATTCGTGATCTAACGACTCCCTTTCCAAATTTAATCATATGTTTCACCACTCTTTCTTTTATTCACCGATAGTATAAAAAAAAAGATCGAATAAATAAATATTCAATCTTTTTGATCTGTCACTGCAGATATACAAATCTTTGTTTTTGTATATCTGAACTTACATATATAAATTTTTGTATGAAATTGTAATTTTATAGTTCTTTTAACACATCTTCCATTGAACGGCTTATCAGATACATAAATGCCTCTGCCATTTCCCTTGGTTCAATTTCTCCCACACCCTGAGATATCCATCCCTCAGTGATAAAGCATAATAACTGTGCATAGTAAGTAGAAACAACCTCCGGTGTGAGCCATTTATATTTAGGCTTTTTGCCGGATGATTTTTCATTTAATATGCCCAGGAACAGTTCATATACTGCTTTCATGGCTATATCATTTAATGTCACCGGTCCCTCCATCCTGAGTGCTTTCTTGTAAAATGTAACATTCGCTGAAACATTTGTAAGCATGAGGACTATAGCCTCAAAAACCATTCCTGCATCTATAAGCGGTCTTATCGGTTCGAGAAGCTCATGATTAATGATCCACTCTATAAGCTCGTATTTGTCCTGAAAATGATTATAAAATGTCGGCCTGATAACTCCTGCCTTGTCGGTTATTTCTTTGATCGTGATCTTCTCTATAGGCTTTTTTGTCGAAAGTTCTATAAGACTCTCTGCCAGCACCATATCTATCGCATTCTTACCTTGTTGTGTCATTATTCATCAAACTCCATCGTAACAAAGTAGCCTTTTTCCGTCTCTCTTACATCAACGACATCGCCCTCACGGCTTTTCAGCCTCTCACTTACGACATAATTTCCAGACATCGCAATTGCGTGCTCGATCGTGTAATAATATGACGTCGGAAGCTTACCTTCTGTTATTTTAAGATGGTCTCCAACCTTGGTAAGTCCGGGTCTTTCCATCTTAAATTCCATACGACGCATTTATACTGCCTTCTTTCTATATACTATTATCTTCTTTATCCTCGACAAACTGCGCCTCAAACTCTTTCTTTTTGTTATATTTGTTCTCGGCACTTGTCGCACATCCGGTTATCCAGATATTTGAAATACCATTAAATATCAAAATAACTCCAACTATCGCAGTAGCTGTTTTCATTAGATCAAATGCATTTGTGACACAGATTATTCCACATACGAGACTTATTATCGAAAATACCAGCCCTATATTCCATCCGCCATATCCGTATTTTCTGGCATCGACTGCCTCTATTATGCTCCTTACACTATGGAATATAAGCATGACACCAATGACTATAGGAATAATATCGACCACCACTCTCGGCTGGACAAAAAACCATATGCCGACTGCAAATACTATTATCCCCATTGCAACTGACAGCCCATTCGTCACTATTTTAAGGAAATAACAGCACATATACACTGCCCCTATTATAATAAGCCCCACTGCAAGGATGCCTGCAATTATCTCAAGCACTGCAGATCTCCAAATAATAAAAACAAGCCCTAGTGCAATACACAACACTGATGATAATAAAAAATCTGCCTTTATACGTCTCAAAAAATCTATCATAGGCTTTCCTCCATCTGTTAATTAAGTTTTTCCACGTCACTTATAAGATCGATAATCGTCTGAAGCTCTGCCCCCTCGACAGGAGCCTCTCCATGGCTTATCCTGCTGTGATCAGCACCTATTTCTATAAGCTCTATCGTCTTTTCCCTTGTAAGATCTGTAGTAAAATATCTGCCGGCATTATCTGCCTTATTCCATGCAAGATATGCTCTCTGCGCACATCCCGGTGCAAAATCCCTTGTTGGGAAGTCTACACTTACCACAGTAAGATCATCTGAGATCTGCATTACCATTACAGAGAAATCCTCATCAAGATACGGGTACATTCTCTTCTGCTGATATGATTCCTCATAAAGTTCATCAATATACTGCTCTTTTTCGTCAGAAAGTCTGTCTATGAACTCCTGACCGCCCTCGTACATCTTTGTCGGGAAAAATACATGCTCGAACTGGATCCGCTCAAAAATAACATACTGCTGCTCTGTCATCTGTACAGTTTTCGCCTTTTTACCTTCTCTTCTGGCCTTCTCAACTGTCTCTATTTTCTCAACAAGTGGTCTTTTAAAAATAAGATTATTAAATTCAGTTAATTCTATTCCAGCTACTCCTTTTTCTATAACCTCTTTGGCTGGAATATCAAGTTTAGTTTCTTTTTTTGAAGCCATATTGTTTATTGCAAGATATGGCATATTGACTACAGCTGGAGATATTTTATTCTTTGGCAGCTGCTCTTTTGATGTATAAATCGGTAAAAAGGATTCGCCATTACTGTTTTTTATAACAAGCGGCATTGGCTGTTTCTGTTCATTTACATTTGCAGGTACTAAAAATCTGCATTTTGTAATTTTGTTTATTAATTTATTGAGATTTTCTGCTGATTTGTCCTTTGAATATTCAACAAGCATCTCCTCTACTTCCGGATTTTTCACTTCCATTGTAAAGCTCGGATCTTTGCTCATCTCTTCGAATTTTTTCTTGTCCATTGTCTTCCCTCTCCGTCGATACGTAATTATTTGCCTTTTATTCTAACACATTTCCTGTATCAACTCAACAATTCTGGTATCCCGTGCAATCCATTCCTTATCGCAAAATCTGCTGTTTGCTTTGATTATTTCCTCTGGTGACGCCCATGAAAGATGGTAATCAAGCGCCTTTTCGCTCTCTGTCATCTCTGTTTCCACCTGTTCTTCCATAGCATCACAGAAATACACATATGTATGGCACATATATATTGTATTATTATCAAATATATCAAGTCTTTTTTCAATTATTTTTCCACATTCCCTGATACTTTGTGGTATAACAACAAGCCCTGATTCTTCACGCACCTCACGGATGAGTGCCTCCTCGTTCGTCTCGCCCGCGTCAATTCCGCCACCTAAAATCTTATAATAGCCTTCACCGGCCTGCTGCATGGCTATCCTGCCGTCCCTGATTATTATGCCTCTTACCGCAAAACGCTCAAACACCGGCATATCATCCGTATAATTGTGTTTGTCAAATGTATACAGTATCTCCATCTTTAATCTCCATGAATTATCTTTTGCTGTATGAATTTTTATAATTATTTTACCTAATTAGTACGCTCAAGTAAAACACAATTTTCTATGTGGGCTGTATATGGAAAACAGTCATATGGTGTACACCTTTTTACTTTGTAACCATGTCTGACCAGATACTTAAGATCCGAAAGCAGGCTTTCCGGTCCACACGATACATATACCACACGTTTCGGTGACAGTTTAACAACCGACGAAAGAAATTCTTCCGTGCTTCCTGTTCTCGGGGGATCCATTATGACAACATCTGCTGACTCTTTTTTTTCTGCCATCTCAACCATAAATTTGCCGGCATCTTCGTTATAAAAGCTGATATTCTTTACATTATTTCTTTTTGCATTTGTCACAGCATCCCTTATTGCATCACGGTTTAACTCAATGCCTATAACTTCTTTCGCATTTTTACTTGCGATTATGCCGATTGTTCCTGTGCCGCAGTATGCATCAATGACACATTCCTTTCCCGTAAGATGTGCCTCATGTACAGCCTTTTCGTATAAAAGCTCTGTCTGCCTGGGATTGACCTGATAAAATGAATTAGGCGATATACGGAATGTGCATCCGCACAGCTTATCCTCTATAAATCCTTTGCCGTATAATGTGATATTTCTATCGCCAAGCACCATGCTTGTCTTCTTTTGATTGACATTAAGCACGATCGTTGAAATGTCAGGGTGTTTCTTTCTTATGGCTTTTACAAAATTATTTTTGGACGGAAGTATCGGTGATGATAGTACAAGCACGACCATGATCTGCCCTGTCGCATACCCTTTTCTGATAAGGACATGACGCAAAAGACCATATCCTGTATCCTCATCATATGTTTTTATTTTGAATGAACGGAGCATATCTTTAATGTCACGTATTATATGGTCACACTCTTCATCCTCTATCATACAGCTTTCTACATCTACCACTTCATGCGAATTCTTTTTGTATACTCCGGCAACTATCTGCCCCCGTTTCGTGCAGTCGAATGCCGCATGAACCTTGTGCCTGTAATGAAAAGGATCTTTCATTCCAATAATCGGTTCCACATGGCAGACCGGTTTTAAAAGCTTCTTCATGTATGCCTGTTTTTTGGTCAGCTGCTCCTTATAATCTATTCCCTGATAATCACAGCCTCCGCATTTTTTTGCGTAAACACATTGTTTTTTGTCCATATCATCACTCTCTTTTTGACTTAAACTTATTTGGCATATGCTGAATATATAGCCTCATGATTTTCTACACAATTCATCGCACCATGAGCTCCGGCTGTTACACAAATATATGTCCTTCCACTTGCGGACTGCTCATAGCTTACAGCACAGTTTCCTGATTCATTTACAAATCCTGTTTTCGCACCAAGCACTGTACCACCACATTTTTCGTCTTTTATCTTTCTGAAGAACTTATTGACTAAAGTTATTCCTTCCGGATGCTGTTCCGTTACAGATGTCTTGTATACATGTGTTGTTATGACCTCACGGCTCATCTCATTGCTTAATGCAGTTTCCATTATCACCGCCATATCATATGCTGTAGTATAATTCTGTTCATCAAATATTCCGACTGAATTTGCAAAATGTGTAGTCTGTGCCAGACCAAGCTGCTGCGCCTTGTCATTCATCATTGCAACAAAAGATTCCATTGAACCTGCGATATATAAAGCAAGCTGGTATGCGGCCTCTCCTCCTGACGGAAGGATTGTCCCGTATAAAAGATCCCTTACAGTAACCAGCTCGTTCTCCTCAAAGCCTGCTGCACTACATCCATTTACATATGAGTAATCCGTTGCCTCACGTGAAACCGGCACTGTTTTATCCAGATCCTCCGGGCTTATGTTTTCACATGCCACAAGTACTGTCATAACCTTTGTCATAGATGCCGGATACATTTTTTCATATGGGTTTTTCTGGGCAATGATCGTCTTGGCCTGTTCGTCTATAAGTATTGCATGAGGGCTTTCTATCGCCTCACCGATTTCTGCTGTCTGCGGAGTGCTCTCTGCCCTGTATATTTCGACTTTCTCTATCTCTTCTGTATTTTCTGTTACAATTTCCTCAGATACTGCTGTCTGTGGCTCAGTTTCCGTATCCTTATTTTTTGTCTTCATTTTTGATGCTGCCAAAAATACAACTGTGATTATCAATGTTGCTGCTACTAAATAGCAAATTATTTTTTTTATCTTAGTGTTCATCTTCATACTCCATTTTCATTTCTGTTTTCCGATCCGGCATCTGTGCTATCATTATCGCTGCAAAAATCATACAACAACCGGCTATTTCTCTTAAACTAAGCTTCTGCCCCAGCAATATCCATCCTGCAAAAACAGATACTACAGATTCAAGGCTCATAAGCATTGATGCAAATGTAGGATTTAACCCTTTCTGCCCGACAACCTGAAGAGTATATGCAACTCCGCTCGAAAGCACTCCTGCATACAATATGGCGCTCCATGCCGACTGGCTTGATAAAACTTGTGACCACTGCATGATCCCGGCAGATGAATGCTTCATGTCTACTATAAACATCGGAATTGCAGAACCTATTCCTGTGATAAAGAACTCAATACATGAAAGTCTAACCGCATCAACCATAGGTGAAAAATGATCTATAAGTAATATCTGTATTGCGAAACAGAATGCGCAGAGTATAAGCAGTATATCCTGTTTTCTCAGATAAAACTCCCCATTTACACAAAGCATATACATTCCTATCAGTGTTATCCCGACTCCCAGCCATATCTTTGCTCCACATTTACGTTTGAAAAACAATCCGATAACAGGAACCATCAGTATATATGTTGCAGTAAGAAATCCTGCCTTTCCTGTCTCAGTTCCCATTGTAATCCCTACCTGCTGCAGGTTACTTGCCAGACATAACGCTATTCCACAGCATATTCCTCCGACCCATAATACGTTTCTTTCATCCTTTGTCTTTGGTCGCTTTGATGTATAACCACCTTTATCAAGAAATTTTATAACCGGCAGAAGAACAACCGCCCCTATAAGAAATCTGATACAGTTAAATGCATATGCTCCTACCTCATTTCCTCCTGTCGACTGCGCTACAAAGGCGGTTCCCCATATAAGGTCAGTCAATAAAAGCAAAATGACATTTCTACTCTTTGATACTCTCTTCATTTTTACCTCCGCATATGATATCAGATATGATCTGAAGATCATCAATATCAGTATCCTCTATCATCTGCCTTATCATTTTGTATTTTTCTTTTTGATGATCGCTCATGGAAAGCTCTTCCATATCTTTTTTTATTGCCTCGATCGCCGGAAAATCATATTCATTAGCTGCTTTCTGTAGTTTTCTGACATATCCATCAAATGAAATGGTATCATCTCTGTTTTCAGTCATGATCCCATTTTCAGTCAGATATTTATTTATAGCATCGATCAGATGTCTGAATCTGCTGATAAATTCTCCGTGATTTTTTCTGATATATGTGGAATTTTTATCTGATGCTGCATTTTCCAGTTCTTTTGCCAGGTCACCACATTCATCGGCTCCTATATTAAACAGCATCCCCTTTATTCCATGAACTTCAATTTTATAATTTACCATATTTCCGCCAATAGTTCCATCTATGTTTTGGATAAATTTATTTCCATCCCTGACTACCAGCTTTAAAACTTCCATATAATTTTCCATGCACATGCCACACTGTGCTATGCCCTTTTGTACATTAAGTCCCTGAATCTCTACGTCTGAGGACTGTTTTAGATCATCCCTTCTTACTTTTCCATATGATATTTTTTCTGCAGGAATAAATTTTTTCAGAACCTCCTCCATCCTGTCAAATTCCATAGGCTTTTTCAGATATTCATCAAATCCGCTATCCAGCAGCTGTTTTCTTGTTCCTTTTATGGCATTTGCGGTAAGTGCGATTATTTTCGATTCTCCACCCGCTGCATAATATCCGGAAATCTCCCTGATCCTCTTCATTGCCTCTATTCCATCCATCTGAGGCATCATCTGATCCATAAATATAATGGGGTATTTGTTATCCTGACATTTTTCTATCGCTTTTTGCCCACTCTCTGCTTCATCCACCATAAGTCCATAGCATGCAAGGATCTGGCTTATGACCTTGAGATTCACAAAATTATCATCAACGACAAGAACCAATGTATCACGGATATTCATCTCTCCTATCCCTGAAGATTTCGAATCTTTTTTGCCAATATTTATATTTCCAAGCGGCTCTTTATTTTCGATTTTTTGATCTATTTTTACTGTGACGGTTGTCCCTATACCATATTCACTCTGTATATCAATGTCTCCACCCATAAGATCCACATAATTTTTAACTATGGCAAGCCCAAGTCCGGTTCCCTCGATCTGATGGTTTACTGTTTTATCCGCCTGCCTGAATGCTTCAAATACACCATCCTGCTCTTCTTTTTTTATACCTATCCCCGTATCTTTTACGATCATGTAAAGACTTACTATACCATCTGCCACAGCAGTCTTTTGGACAGTAAAAGACACAAATCCCTCGTTTGTATACTTAACTGCATTGTTTAGTATATTTATAAGTACTTCCTGTATACGTGTCTCATCCCCATATAGCTCAGCTGGAATGGATGGATCTATATCTACATTAAATTCCAGATTTTTTCTTCTGGCTAATGTTTTAATCTGCATAATAACATTAAACATCAGATCTCTTGTATTATATCTGCTGTTTACAAGCTCCATTTTTCCTGATTCGATTTTTGAAATATCAAGTATTTCATTGATTATCGCAAGAAGGCTGTATGATAAATCCCTTATATTCGCCACAGCCTCCTCCTGATGATCTGCAAGCTTCTGTTTTAATAATATTTCTGAAAATCCTATGATCGCATTCATAGGAGTCCTTATCTCATGCGACATATTCGCAAGGAACGTACTCTTGGCATTGTTTGCTGCCTCGAGATTTTTCATCATGGTCACCTGCTGGGATATATCATCCACAACAACTATAAATCCTATAATATCCTTGTATCTGTCACGGATCTTATCTATTTTTATAATACAGTCTATTCCCTTTTCGGCATATACTGCCTGAAATTCCAATTTTTCATCATCAAACGAAAATATTTCTGTTCCGTCAACCTCCATTGATTCAAACTTTGGCAAAAGAACCTGTTTTTCCCCTATTATATCCTCTCTTTTTATATTAAAAAACTGCTCCGCTGCATCATTCAGCAGACAGATTCTTCCATCATGATCATATACACATACCGGTATCGAAAGTGACGAATATATAAACTGTGACATATTCGACATCGTCGGAGTCGTGCGTTCTATTCCAACTATTGCATATAATATTATTGCAAAACCATAAAACTGAGTTATTGAACTTCCGGGTATTGCATCTGTTCCAAACATAGGAAAAATTGTATCAAAAAACATCCCAAGAAATATCAATGCTTCCGTAAACAGAAACCTGTGTCCCAAAACCTTGTATCTATGTCCCTTGGTATGTCTTATCATGTGAATTATGTAGGCGAGTGCTATTCCAGCCATTCCCATGGCATATGTGGAATACAGATTATTTATGACACCACTTGTAAGAGAATATGTCATTCCCCATCTGCCTATATAATATGAAGATTGGGAAGGCAATACAGTACCAAAATATATTGCCACTCCCACAAAAGATAAAATTTCAAATACGGTTCTTATTTTCTTTGGTGCCCCACACACTTCACCAAGCAGAAAAAGGATAGATATCAGATATCCGAAAACGCCTACCATACCTACGCAGCGGCATAGATATGCTATCATTGCAGAATCAACTGCAAAAAGCACTCCAAACCCCAGGCTCCACACTGCACTTGATAATCCAAGCGAGAATATCAGCCATTTTATTTTTCTTTTCCGCTCTTTATGAAACAGAGAGGCAATTGCCCAGTATCCGGCAACTACCCCTTCTATAACAAGTAAAACCGTAAATAAATAATTCATATATACCTTCTCGTTATTATTTTTGCTGTCAGCTTATAACCTCAAGACGTATTGTATTTGTATTACCTGATTCTCCACTTGTACGTCCGCCTGTCAATACGACATTGTCGCCCTTTTTAAGCCTGAATACTGTTTTAGCATGACGGACTGCATGGTAAAACATTACATCAACAGAATCAAATTCTTCGCTCAGAACCGGTGTGACTCCCCAACTTAAGTTAAGCTTTCTCCATATCTTTTCTGATGTAGTCATTCCGATTATATCAACAGGGCAGCGGAAACGGCTTACCATTCGTGCCGTTTTTCCTGAAAGTGAACTTATTACTATTCCCTTTGAATCAGTATCAATTGCCATATCACATGTAGCATGGGATATAGCATCGATATTGCTCTGGATCACATAATCCATATTTCTGAATCTCTTTATATAATCTATGTTCTTTTCTGTATATTCTGCGATCTGTGCCATATTCTGGACTGCTTCAACAGGATACTTACCTGATGCAGACTCTCCTGAAAGCATAACTGCAGATGAACCATCATATACTGCATTTGCCACGTCTGAAATTTCTGCTCTTGTAGGTCTTGGATTATGTATCATCGACTCAAGCATCTCTGTTGCAGTAATTACACGTTTGCCTAAAAGGCGGCATTTTTTGATGAGGTATTTCTGTACGGCCGGCACCTCAACAAATGGTATCTCAACACCCAGGTCACCCCTTGCGACCATTATTCCATCTGCAATATCACAGATCTCTTCGATATTATCAACACCTGCCCGGTTTTCAATCTTTGCGATTATATCTATATCCGCACCACCATTTTCATCAAGGAAATCTCTCATTGATTTAATGTCTGATTTTGTAGATACAAATGAAGCTGCTACAAAGTCAACATCATTTTTGATTCCGAATAAAAGATCCGATTTGTCCTGCTCACTTAAGAAATCTCCCTTTAAAACATGATTTGGGAAGTTCATGCTCTTGCGGTCAGACATCTCTCCTCCGACTTTAACCTCACAGATTGCATCATTTCCCTGTAATTTTTTAACCTCGAAAATTAAAAGTCCATTGTTTACAAGAATTGTGTCTCCGACATTAATTTCTTTTATGAGGTCTTTATAGCTTACAGAAACTCTCTTATCATTTCCCTCAACATCATCAACTGTGAATGTGAATGTATCACCATCTTTTAATATGATCTTGTGATTCTCAAATGTCTTTATCCTATACTCTGGTCCCTTTGTATCAAGCATAATTGCGATTGGCAGGTTGAGTGATTTTCTGACCTTTTTTATCATATCAATCTTTTTCTGATGTTCTTCATACGAACCATGTGAAAAATTAAGTCTGGCAACATTAAGTCCTGCCTTACACATCTGCGTAAATGTCTTCTCATTTTCACTTGCAGGTCCTATTGTACAGATAATTTTTGTCTTTCTCATTTCATGTCCTCCATATCGTGTCTTGTTATATTGATTTCCTTTGTAGGAATTATTCTGTCGTTTTCACTATTTTTGCCCTCTTCATGTGATGGTCCATTTTCCATCCACCATGCGAATATTGCTGCTCCTAAACATACTGCTATGCAAATTATTATTATAACCTTTTCTAACATTACTATCCTTCCTTTCTGTTTCTGATCTATAAAGTAAGGATAATAATTTTTTCCGCCCATCCTTGTCATGTATGTATCGCATTATAAATATAAGGCTTAAACTTATTATAAGAAACATCAGCCGGCATATAATGATAAGCATACGGGCCGGCATCAGGCATTGCAATGGCATGGCTTCAAACGATGCTGCATTTCGCAGAAGACTGCTGCGTATAAGCGTCTGCCTGTTTTCTACAAGCCTGGCGTTTGCGCCCTCCGTCTCCCGGACAGACTCTATCTGTGCAGAATTAAGCATTGCTGCGATACTGCTTGTTCCTCCTAGCGGGAAACCGGTATCATCTATAAACGCAAGCTCCCTCTGTGACAGGCACACTGTCTTAAAAGAAAGTATTGTTAAAAACAGTACAATTACATATGAAATTATATTTTTATGCTTAAAAATCCGGTTATACATTCATACTGCCTTTTTCATTACAAATTTGGGTTTTATTATACCATTATTTTCGTACATGTAAAAGTAAAAAATAATCCTCAGCAAATACTGCTGAGGACTATAGATAAGCACTTCTTACCACTATATTTTCATGCGCCTTGTTTACTGTTATAAACTTAAACTAATATTCTTTTACTGTTAAGATTTTTTCCCTGTCAACTGAAAATAATTAATTTCTCCATTTCCTGCCACATAGAAATCATCATCTTTATAAATACCCCTGTAACCTCTTTCATTCTCAAACTTTAGTGAAGCGTCCTCCATGAGTTCAAAACCTTTTCCACTATCATACGAGAACAGATAATATTTATCCACCGCAAAACCTATCAGATTTTTCTGTGGTTCGGCAAGAACCGCTTTATAATTATTCATCGCCTCGCAATAATAACCTTCATGATCAAATATTTTTTGATTTTCCTCAACAGGGTGTGCCGGGTCACTGACGTCAAACATTGTAAGCTTTATTGTCTTTCTGTCAGAATCGCCATATCCGATTCCAAGCACATGTGTGTCATCCCATATATGAAGATACTCGGAAAATCCGCTGACTTCCAGTTCTCCAAGCAGTTTCGGTTCTGATGGATTCGATATGTCTGCCACAAAAAGCGGATCTGTCTGCTTATAGGTTATGAAGTACACGTAGTTTCCAACAAAACGTGCTGCATATACAAGCTCGCCTCTTGCAATCTCATTCAGCACACCTGTTTCTTTCATCTCACCATCAAAAACATGCAGTGAATTCACTTCTGTTTCCTTATCACTATCTGTAGCCAGAACATACAGATAACCGTTTATTTCATTGATTGCAAATTTATCATTCAGATATCCGCTGACCGAAGTTGATTCACCGGTTTCCATAATTCCATCTGCAAATGACATTTTACTGATAGTCGTTATCTGCCTGCTTCTTTTCCAGTCCATTGAATAAAAATACATTGCATTATTTGATACATATACATCATCATTGCCATTCATTATGCACTTTGTGTCTATTACAGTCGAAGGATCATCAACATTAAAGCTTGTGATAACTGTTCCTGAATTTGTCTCATCCTCTATATAAATACAGTCGTAATTTATTATCTCGCCATCTACTTTCGGAACCCATTTATCCAGATTATTAGGATTTAATGCTGCCTTTTTTACCATCAGCTCAGGCATCTGTATACTTGTATTTGAAAAAACATACACGATGCTTCCTATTTTTCTGGATGTACTATAGTATCCGTCCTGGCTTGATCTTCCTATAAGCTGCGGTTTTAACGGATCTGTAATATCATAGCTGTAGCAAATAGTTTCATCGTTTTCTTCATCATTCAAATGGTTTGTTATTATAACCATATTTCCATCATTTACATAGAGTTCTTCTATGGAATCGGATGGTGATTCAAAATCAGGCCGGAGTTTCTGTTCTTCATCTGGCTTTCCATCTGTGATATCTGTTATTGATATCTGTCCATCCTCAACCATATAGATATATTTTCCGTCTGTTTTTACGACGTCACTTTCGTCAACTCCATCAGTCATCACATTTGTTGTGGAATAATCCGAAGCCTCTTCTGACGATAGCACTGAATTTTCCATCATATCACCTGATGAAGGAGCCATGTCATCTGCCCCCCCGGTTATTACAACAGAATCATATTCTACCATTTCTTTATCTTTCTTTTGTGCACTCTTTACCGTATAATATAAATCCTCATAATTTGATGCCAGAATATATTCCCCCAGTTTGTCCCCACTTTTTACTCCTGCATATGCATTGTTGCTTTTTTGCGTATTCTCCCCTGCATCTGACTTTGCCGATTCAAGTTCATTTACACGATTTCCAAGCCTCACCACTTCTGTTCCCAAGACCGCAACAGTAAGAATTGCCGCAATAGATGCGGTTGATATTGCCATTTTTTTTAATTTTTTATGACTTTTCTTTCTGATTCTTACAGGCTCTGCGGCTTCCTCAATTATCTTTTCATCAATATGGTTTAATCCATCAAATAAATCCTTTTTTGTCATAAAGCAATTCCCTCCTCTTCAAGATATTTTTTTAGATCTGCACGGATCCGAAAAAGCATTGTCTTTATATTGCTTTTGCTCCTTCCGCTCTCATCTGACAATTCTTCGATCGTCATACCATACCAATATCTTCTTACAAAAATTACTCTTTTTTCCCTTTCTATTCCGTTCAGAAAATCTGTCAGGCATCTGCCTATATCTGACATTTCTCCCTCATATTTTGCTGTACTGTCTGCAAGACACTCCTCAAGTTCATCCAGAATACAATTGAGGCTGCTGTTTCTTTTTGCAGCATTATTCCAGTCTATCCTGTCACACACTATATTGCGGCACACTTTGTATAGCCATGCCAGAAATTTATGTGGCCACTGCGGCGGGATTTTATTCCACGCTGCTATATATGTGTCATTGACACATTCGACTGCATCTTCGTGCGCAACCATGCTGTCAGCAAATCTTGTAAGTTTTGCACCATACATCTGTGATGTCATTTCTACAGCATGCTCGTCTCTTTTAAAATACAGCTCAAGAATTTGTTCTTCCGTAAACATTTTTCCACTTTCCTCCCTTCTATCTGTTATGTAGGATTTATTTTAATGAAGGTTACATTTTTTCTTATTTATTTTATTTACTATCAGCCCGATCATAGATAACATAATTATACCGCCGCCTACAAGCGCATAGCTTTTCACACTTCGCATATTTACAAAAAATGAAAAAGCAAATGAGCCAAGCGGCATAAAGAGAACCGCAACTGTAAAAATTATACTAAACACTCTTCCTAAATAAACTTCATCCACCGCTGTCTGCACATGTGACATAAACATAATATTAAAGCATGTGAGCATTATTCCAAACAAAATAAACGGTACAAGACACACATACATATTTTTTAGAATTGAAGCAGCCGACTC
>ERZ779888.1511-NODE-1511-length-22665-cov-7.022866_pt1 | contig 22665 bp, 14 predicted proteins | sample MGYA00511245_ERZ779888 | MGnify/ENA primary metagenome ERZ779888 (study PRJEB29588, sample SAMEA2155255) | human gut metagenome | biome: human gut; feature: human-associated habitat; material: faeces | place: Denmark | collected 2008/2010 ...
CCCGCCAAAGGCGCATTCCGCGGCAGCTCCGGATGCCCAAACAACCGCCATGCGGCACTCGCCTCCCTTGCGCCGAGCCATTCCGCGTCCGGATCGCTCCACGCGTCCTGCGCGCCGCTGGCCACATAGCAAAGACGCGGGGCAACAGCAGCCAGCAGCATATGCTGGTCAAACGGCATTTCATCTTCGCGATTGGCGTATTTGCGATAATTGCCGCAGAACCAGTACGGGAAGCTGCGCGCCATCGCCGCGTAATCCTCCGCGCCGGGGTGCTTGGTCTGTTCCAGCGCGTCGCCGCCGCATCCGGCATCGTTGGCGCAGGTAAAGCGCACACGGGCATCCTGCGCACCGCAGAGCAGCGCCGCTTTGCCCAGCCGCGAATGCCCAATCACAGCGATATTCCGCGCGTCCACCTCCGGGCGAAGCGTCAGCACATCCAGCGCGCGGCTGGCAGCGTATGCCCAGAAAACGAGCTTGCCGGGGTCGGTGTCGGGATGCTTCCGCGGATAATGCCCGCATAGCCCGCTGCCCCAGTCGCCATCGTCCGCCGTAATGTCTGTATAGCACACGACCGCCAGTGCAAAGCCGTTGTCGAGGATTTCCTCCGCCGGACAGTAGATGTCCGGAATGAGCGGACGGAAATTCAGCAGCAAAAACAGCGGATGCGCCTGACCGTCCGCCGGATAGAGAAACCGCAGCGGAAAGGCAAATTCCCCTGCCGGGGTATCAAAGCGGACTTCGAGTGTCTCCTGCATGGCGTGTCCGGCGCAGGCGGGCATTGGCGACGCCATTCCCCGCGCGGATGCGGTGGACGGCGGCAGAAACGTGCCGTACTGCTCCCGCGCGAGGATGTTCAGCAGTTCCCCCCGGCGCGCCTCCCACTGCGCGGATGACGTGACGGGCGTGCCGTCGGTCATGGTGAGCAAATCGGGCGTGTACATGCGGGTGTCCTCCCCGTTATAATTGTGGTACGATGGCATCCAAGAGCGTTTCCAGCAGCTGCTTCTGATTCCGGTTTTCCGCCGTGCAGGTGATGACTGCCTCCTGCGCCGGCAGAATGACGCTGTACTGCCCATACAGCCCGTCCGCGCGGTACGAATCGTACTTTCCGCGCCAGAACAGGTAGCCGTAGCCGTCTTCCTCGTTTTCGACCTGCTTGCTGCCGCTTGCGCGCACCCAAGTCGGGTCAAGCAGCTGTTTTCCCTGCCATTGCCCGCCCTGCTGATAGAGCAGTCCCAGCTTGTGCAGCTCTGGCAGCGCCAGCAGCAGCCCCGCTGCGCCGAACGTCCGCCCCAGCGGGTCAACCTCCCAGACCGTGCGCTGAATCCCCAGCGGCGCAAACAGCCGCGGCATCAGGTAATCCACAAGGTCGCACCCGGCGCGCTTCTGCACCGCCAGCCCCGCCAGATACGGCCCGACGTTGCTGTACACAAAGTGCGTCCCCGGCGCTTCGTCAAACGGCAGCGCCAGCACTGCTTTCGCCCAGTCTTCTTCCGCCATGCCGACGCGCTGTGCACCCATCAAGTACCCGCGCGACTGCCCGATGCACATCGTCAGCGCATCACGAATCGTGGCGCGGCAAAGGTTCTCCGAGGGATTTTCCGGCGCTTCGTTCGGGAACAGGTCAATCAAGCGGTCGTCAAGGCGCAATAACCCCTCCTGAACCGCGAAACCGACTGCCGCCCCGGTGAAGCTCTTGCTGGCAGAGAACAGCAGGCGGCGGCACGGGCTGTCCCAATTGTGCTGATAGATTGTTTCGCCGCGCTGGGCGACAATCAGCCCCAGCAGCCGCAGGTTTTCGGCATTCTGTTCGATGTTCATCAGGTTCATGAGATGTGACCTCCCTGTTCTGTTTCTGTCTGCACCAGCACCATCGGCAGGTGCAGCGTGACGCGCGTTCCGCCCTCCGGGGGACAGACGATGTCCAGCCCGTAATTTGCGCCGTAGAGATTGCGCAGGCGGTTATGGATGTTCACAAGCGCCAGACTGTTCCCCGCCGGGACGTTCAGCACGTTCTGCATACTCTTGTCGGACAGCTTCCGGTGAATTTCCGCCAGCCGCTCCGGGGGAATCCCCACGCCATCGTCCGTTACGCACAGCGCGCAGCCTCCCGTCTCCGTCGTGTGGCAGGAAATCGTCAGCGTCCCTTTCTCCAAGCGCGATTCCAGCCCGTGATAAATCGCGTTTTCCACCACGGGCTGGATGATGAAACGCGGAATCGCGAGGTCTTCGAGCGCCGGATCTACGTCGAAAACGTAGTTGAAGCGGTTCGGGAAGCGGATACGGATGATGTCCAGATAGTAGTTGACAATGGTCATTTCCCTGCGCAGCGCGACGATGTCCGCGCCCTTGATGCAGTAGCGCATGATGGAGGATAGGGCGTTTGTAATCGACACGATTTCGCTGCTGTTCAGCATGTACCCATACCCGCGGATGCAGTCCAGCGTGTTGTAGAGGAAATGCGGGTTAATCTGGCTTTGCAGGGCGGACAGCTCCGCACGCTTCTTCGCCAGATTCAGCTCATAGAGCCGCGTCTGATCTTGCAGCCGCTCCGCCGTCATTTCAGACACCTTGTCCAGCAGCGTGTTGATTTCCTGACAGAACAGTTCCATTTCGCTGCTGGTGCTGATGTGGATGCGGTTTTGCAGCTTGTCGTCCAAGTCATTTTCGATGAAGGCGGTCAGCTGTTTCACCGGCGCCATGATGCTGCGCTGGATGTGCAGGTTCCACACACCGATGCAGATGGCGAACACGACGCATATCAGCATCCCCAGCCAGAGCAGCGGCATCAGGTCTGCCGCGATTTCGTCCTCCGGCACGAGGCTGACCAGCCGCCAGCCCATCGATGAGAGCAGCAGCGAATCCGTCAGGTATGTCGTCTTGTTGAGCGTCAGACTGTGCTGCAAGCCGTCCGCCATATCGCTGCAGAACGATTCGGGCAGCAGGGACAGCGTGTTCCCGTCTGCGTCGCAGCAGAGGATAATCTGCTCGTCCTGCTCGATGAGCATCAGCGCTGCACCGGGCGTCGGCAGGGCGCTGCGCAGCGTGGATTGCAGCAGGTCAAGGCGGGCGAAGATGACGCAGGTGCCTAACTTCTGCCGGAAGCGCGCGCCCTGCCGGGTGTTGTAGACCGGCTGAACGTATGCGAAAAAGTTCCTGTTCGTGAAGGTATCGAATGCTGGCCCGTAAAAACCGGAAGACAGATTGTCGCTTTCAAACAGGTGATACTTGGAATCCAGCGTGTCCAGCGCAATGATGTTCCGCTCCGTCGGGCTGAGGATACTCTGGTCGTTGTTGACGACGACGATGTGGCTGACCGTGGTGCTGTGGTTGAGCAGGCTGGAAGTAAAATCAATGAAACTTTTGCCGTACTGCATTCGTTGTATCGCTGTCGGCGCGTGATAATACTGCTGCAAGACCTCGTTGGAATGGAGGGCGCTGCCCAAGTAGGACATTTCGTTGCCGATGCGGTCAAGGCTGTCGCCCAGCTGCACGAGCATCGAATGCACGAACGTCGCCGCTTTCTTCTCAGACATCCGCTGGGCGCTGCTGTAAAACACCGTCGCCAGAATCACCACCGCCAGCACCGTGCCGGTCGTCAGCAGCATCATCTGGCTGCGCAGAGAAGTGAAATGCTTGCGCATATGTCAGCGCACACTCCCTTCCTGATGCGCTGTGCGGTACGCGCCCGGCGTCTGCCCGAAATACGTCTTGAAAGTGGCGGAAAAGTGATTGTAGTTGCTGTACCCCGTCTGCCGCGCGATTTCGGAGATGCTCATGGGTGTCGTGATAATCAGCGTCCGCGCACGCTCCATGCGGTGGCTGGATAGGTACTTAGTGAACGTCGCGCCCGTGATGGCGCGAAACAGCTCACTACAATAGGTGTAGTTCAGGTGGAACTGCGCCGAAAGCCTTTGGAGGGACAAGTCGTCGCTCAAATGCGCATCGACGTAGTTCAGCATATCGAAAAACGTCGGACTGCAGTCGTTGACGTAGATGGATACCGGCGCCTGACCGGGCTGCAGCTCCGCCATCGTCTGCCGAAGCAGCTGCAATTGCCGAACGGGATTGAGGATGTCCTGCAATACAGGTACAGTATAGCACACGCGCACGTCAGGCGACTTTGGCAGGGTAGATAACAGCGACTGTTCTGTCATTGGCGTGAACAGCAGCACTTCGTTCGCGTCCGCCCAGAAGGACAGAGACGCCTGAAACCCGTTCAGCAGCGGCGGAAGCGTCTCTGGCTTCTGCGCGGACAAAAGCACCATGGACAACATCCCTTCCGGCACGGGCAGTCCGCGCTGCGTAAAAAGCGGTTTGAGCGGCGCTGTACTGCTCAGCGTCGCCAGAAACGCCGGGTCGCTCCCCACACGAATGTCGTGGATGCGGCCCGACAAGCGCTCCAGCGCAGCCTGCGCCGCATCGGGCAAAATCGGTTTCAAGCAGTAGTCGAATGTAGACAGCCGCAGCGCTGTCTGCACATAGCTGAAATCGGAATACCCGCTCAGGACGATGAACACCGTCTGCAAGCCCGCTTCCCCGGACAGGCGAATCAGGTCAATGCCCGTCATCTGCGGCATCCGAATGTCCACAATCGCAGCGTCGAAGCGTTCCGTGCGCAGCTTGTCCAGCGCGGCGGGCGCTTCCGTCATCAGCACGGGCGGATCAAAGCCCCAGTCCGCCCACGGAAAGGCGTGCGCGGTGGAATACAGCGCCATCGGCTCGTCATCAACAATCAGAATGCGGTACATCCTCGTCCTCCTTGCTCCCGAACGGCTTCATCGGGAGTGCGTCTAGAAACTTATGAAAGCAATCCTATTTAGCAGGAAGGTGTTCTTATTATAGCAGGGATGATTTCGCTTGTCCACTGCTAAAGATGTAGAATCTGGTCTAAATACAGCCAAACCGAAAATATTGAGGGTGCAAACCGAAAACAGTGCATTCCTTTTCGGGCAAAAAACGATAAAATAAAGCCATGAACAAAAACGAGAAAGCGGGTGGCTGATGGCATGGCGAAAGAACATGCGATGATTGAATCAGGGCGTCGGCAGTCCCTGGGCAAGCGGATCTGGAAAAACCGCTGGGTGTATCTTTTCCTGCTGCCGGGCATTGCGTTCGTCCTGCTGTTCTGCTACGGCCCGATGTATGGTCTGGTGGTCGCCTTCAAGGACTACAAGATCAGCAAGGGCATTCTGGGCAGTCCGTGGGCGAATCCGTGGTATAATAACTTCGCGATGATGTTCAAGGACAAGAAGTTCACCGCGGCGTTCTTCAACACCATCCGCATGGGACTGGCGTACATCATTACCGGCTTCCTCGGCCCGATCATTCTGGCGCTGCTGCTCAACGAACTGCGGAGTCGGCACTACAAGAATACCTTGCAGGTGATTTACACCTTCCCGAACTTCCTAAGCTGGGTTATCGTCGGTGGCTTGATGACGACGATTTTCGCAGGCGAGGGCGTCATCAACAGCCTGATTCGCGCATCCGGAGGACAGACATACGGCTTCTTGACGGACAAGAGTTTGATTCGTCCCCTGCTGTATGCGACAAGTATCTGGAAGGGAACTGGCTGGTCAGCCATCCTGTATCTGGCGGGCATCGCGGGTATCAGCCCGGAACTCTACGAAGCCGCCGAGGTGGACGGCGCGAACCGCTTCCACAAAATGTGGTACATCACATGGCCGGAAATCCGCTCGACGGCGGTGATTCTGCTCATTCTGGCGTTCGGCGGCATCATGAGCAAGGGCTATGACCAAATTCTGAACATGACCAATGCAGTTGTGCGCGACGCGGCGGAGACGATTGACACCTACATCTACCGCATCACCTTCCAGGAAAAACCGAAATACGGCTTCTCCACCGCGATCGGCTTGTCGAAATCCGTCATCAACTTCGCTTTCCTGCTGCTGGCAAACAAGCTGGCGAAAGCACTTGGGGAAGGAGGCATCATGTAATGACAGCAATTTCCTCGAATAGAGCCGATAAAAAGGCAGAAAAGCTGCTTGAACGGGAAATCGCGCGGAAGAAACGCAAGCTCCAAAAAACGACGGCGTTCGATGTCTTCAACATCATCTTCCTGCTGATTCTGGCGTTCATCGTCATCGTCCCCTTCTACTACACCATCGTCCGTTCCTTCCTCACACAGCAGGAATTCATCATGAACGGCACGACGCTCTGGCCGCAGAGCCCGACTACAGGCAACTACCGCGACATCTTCGTCGGCACGGGCCTGCTGCGCTCGTTCTTCAACTCCGTGCTGTACACGGTGACAGGTACGCTTTTCAGCATGTTCCTCGCCACGACCTTGGCGTATGGGCTGAGCAAGAAGAACTACCCCGGACGCGCGCTGTTTCAGAACATGATTGTCTTCACCATGTACTTCGGCGGCGGCGTTGTCCCCTTCTTCCTGCTGGTTAAGGACTTGGGGCTGTACGGCAACCGCTTCGCCGTGGTCATTGCGCTGGCGTTCAATGCGTTCAACATGATTATCCTGCGCAACTTCTTCGAGTCTCTGCCGCCGGATTTGGAAGAAGCGGCAATGCTCGACGGTGCAAGCCCCTTCCGCATCTTCTGGCAGATTGACCTGCCGCTGATGAAGCCCGCACTGGCGACGGTGACGCTGTACTTCATCGTTGACCGCTGGAACGAATGGTTCTGGAGCAACCTGTTGTTCCTCGACAGCAAGATGTGGCCGATGCAGCTGGAACTGCGGCAGATTCTGTGGACGAGCAGTGCGCTGGCGGCGGATGTTCCGGCAGAGCTGGGGCGCCGCACATACGCCGACGGCATGAAGGCGGCGGCGGTGATTGTGACGATGCTGCCCATCATGTGCGTGTATCCTTTCCTGCAAAAGTATTTTGCAAAGGGCGTTATGATTGGGGCGATTAAGTCTTAAGGCTTAGCTTCTCTTTCCGTTGATTTCTATTCATCCGGCAAGGATGATAGGACATAAAAAGGAGGTATTCCTACATGAAACGGTTTCTGTCTCTGGTTCTGTCTCTGGCAATGATTCTCCCCATCATGCTGGCTGCGACGCCCGCATTGGCGGAAGAGAATCCCTACGCCGAACACCTGACCTTCAAGGTCTTCACCATCGACGGCTCGGACGACATGTTCAACTGGCCGCTGGTGAAGCAGGCGATGGAGAAGTTCAACTTCGACTTTGAAATCCAGCTTGTCGCGTGGGATTCTTGGGATGAATCCACCCGCACGCTGGCATACACCCAGAGTTTGCCGGAAGTCATCGCGTGGTACAACCTGAATAAGGATGAGTACCTCGAATGGGTGGAAGAGGGCGTGTTCAAGGCGCTGCCGGACGACATGTCTGCGTACCCGAATCTGGAAAAGCTCATCAACAGCTACACCTGCTTCGACCAGTTCCGCGTTGATGGCAAGCTGTACACCTTCCCCAAGATTAAGAACAGCAACCCCGTCAACCTCTACACCACCTACATGTTCGCGTATCGCCGCGACTGGGCAAAGGCGATGGGCTATGACTGGGCGCCTGTTCAGACCTTGACCTACGACGAATTCGTGGCATACCTGCGCGACGTGAAGGAAAAGGATCCGGGCCACATGGGCGATAAGCTCGTTCCGCTTGATCTGGACAACGGCGGCAAGCACTGGGCGATGCTGGCGCAGCTGTGGAATCAGCGCATCGGCTCCTTCGACATCGTGGATGGCCAGTATCGCTGGAGCGCGGAAGACCCCTCTTCTTTGGAAGCCATCAAGCAGATTAAAACCCTCTACGACGACGGTCTGCTGGCGATGGACAGCTACAACGACTCCAACAACGCGGGTCGTGAACGCTTCCTCGCGGGCCGCTCTGCTGTCCTGTACGGCAACCTCGGCGCGACCATCCTGCAGACGACTGCCCGTACCCTCGCGACCAATGTCGAAGGCTTCACCGACGAAGACCTCGGCATCATCTGCCTCGAAGCGCCCGACGGCACGTTCCATGTCAGCCAGATCGACGAGTGGTGGGCTGCGTTCGCCTTCTCCGCGAACTGCCGCGACGAAGTCATGGATCGCTGGCTGGCGGTCGGCAACTGGCTGCTCGAACAGGAACAGATTGAAACCTACGCTTACGGCGTGAAGGGTGAAGACTGGGACTACGACGCGGACGGCAACGTCGTTCTGAACTACACCGATGCCGACATCGCCGCCACCGGCAGCAAGTACTACATCGTGCAGGAGCGCGCCTTCCAGAAGTACTTCATCTGCGAAGGTCTGGACGTCTACCTCCCCGGCAACCCCTCTTACTCCTCCTACATCGTCAATGACCTGTTCACCACGAACATGGAAACGTGGGCGACCAACGCGACCTTTGCTCCTACGGATTACAACCTGACTAACACCAAGAACGAAGAATATTACGCCTTCCGTTCCGCTGTCATCAACAGCATTCGCGACATCGTTATTCAGGCGGTCATCTCCGACGATCCGGAAACGGTTTGGAACGACTTCGTGAATGAGCATCGCGAAGAAGGCGACAAGCTGGCTGCGGAACTGACGGAAGAATTCCTGAAGTAATCCATCCATCCACGGGTCAGTGCTTGACCCGCAATCACCCGTCTGCATTTTCAGGCAGCAGGGAGCTTTCTGAGAATGGAAGCTCCCTGCTTTTCGATTTCGGCGCAAGAATCCTTCGCAATGTACGCCAAATCTAAAAGGCTACAGCAAAAACCAGCTGCTTCTTTCCCGCAAATACCGCACACTTCTGCGAATGCTTCCGTCCAGCACCGAATGCCCCTTCCGACGCTGCACCGAGGCATTCCCAACCCCATCAACAGGAGGCAAAACACATGATTCACCCCCTCGCCATCACCATGTGGGATTTTTCATGGATTGAACGCCGCTGGGACGGCGCAGGCTTCGAGGACTGGAACGCTGCCCTCGACGGCGTCAAGGAACGCGGCTATGATGCCGTCCGCATCGACGCATTCCCCCACCTGCTGTCCCAAGCCCCTGAAAAAGAATGGCTGCTTCTGCCTGTCTGGTATTCCAATGACTGGGGCAGCCCCTATAAAGTCCGCGTTCAGCTCTTTCCGGCGCTCATCAACTTCCTGAAAGCCTGCCGCGCGCGCCGCGTCAGGGTCGCCCTCAGCAGCTGGTTCCGCGAAGACGCTGATAATGTCCGCATGGCGCTCAGCACCCCGCAGGCGATGGCGAAATGCTGGATTGACACCCTTCGTCTGATTGCGGACGCTGGGCTAATGGACACCATCCTCTATGTTGACCTCTGCAATGAGTTCCCCGGCGACTTCTGGGCGCCGTACTTCCGCAATGACCTGCCGTGGATGACGTGGAGCTGCTGGCACACCGACGCCGCGATGGACTATATGCGCACGGCGATTGCGCTCGTCCGCCAAGAATACCCTGATTTGCCGTACTGCTTCTCCTTCGACGGCGAGAATACGCACTTCTACCGCGAACGCGACCTCTCCTTCTTCGATTTGGCGGAGCACCATATCTGGATGACGAAGCTGAACAAGCAGCAGTTCTATCACGAGGTCGGTCAGGCGAAGGACGGGCGATTCACCGAGGAAGCGTATCACCTGCTGGCTGACCACGCGCTGGATGTGTACCACGGCAAGGAAGCTTATTGGAAGCAACTGCTTGTGGACGGCATTCAGACGCTCGCGGCGGACGCGAAAGCCGCAGGGCTTCCGCTGGCGACGACCGAGTGCTGGGGCATCACGGACTACAAGGATTTCCCGATGCTCCCGTGGGGCTGGGTGAAAGACCTGTGCGCGCTGGGCGTAGAGACGGCGTGTCAGACAGGGCAGTGGGCGCTGATGGCGACGAGCAACTTCGCCGCGCCGCAGTTCTGCGGCATGTGGCGGGATGTCGCGTGGCATCAGCGTTTGACGACGATGATTCACAAAGCGACTCTGCCGCCGGAAGCGGAAAAGACCGCGCTTGGGCGCACGATGCGGTGGGAATGAAATATCACTTCCAAATAAGTCGAGCTGCGGTATGAGCAGATATTTCTGGCGTTAACCGATGGGGGTAAACCCTAAAAGTGGCGGCGCCTCCGCAGAGGCGAAATCTCTGTGTATCAATTCTGGATAATCAGGTAAGATGGGAAAAAGGAGAACGAACACATGCGTGAGCAGATTTCCCTAAACGGCACTTGGCAGCTCAAAGGCACAGCATCCTATGTGCCGCTGCGCGATAAGAGCATGGAAACCGGCAAGCCGCTGGAAGGCGTGACCGGCTGGATGGACGCGCAGGTTCCCGGCGGCGTGGCGCGCGCGCTGTATCAGGCAGGCTATATCGACCACCCTTATGTGGACATGAACAGCTTGAAGTGCGAGTGGATAGAAAACCGCTGGTGGATTTACCGCCGCGAGTTTGACCGCCGGGACATCCCCGCGCACCGCAAGACCCTCCTGCACTTCGAGGGCGTCGATTATGCCTGCATGGTCTACCTGAACGGGCATCTGCTGGGCAAACACGAGGGCATGTATGAGGATTTCGCCTTTGACATGACCGACCTTCTGCAGACGGCGGAGCATTTCGTGCTGGATGTGCTGATTCTCCATGCGCCGGACGAAATGGGGCAGATTGGGCGCACAAGCCAGACTTCGACGCAGAAGAGCCGCTTCGGGTATAAGTGGGATTTCAGCACCCGGCTGGTCAATCTGGGCATCTGGCAGGATGTATCGCTGATTTTGGAGGACGAAGCCGCGCTGGACGACCTTTATGTGCATTCAGACGCAGCGAACGGCACGGGGCTGCTGCATATTTCCGGCACGACCCATGCGGATGGCAATCTGCCGTTGACGGTGGCGGTACGCTGCGCAAAAGACGGCGTGGAAAAAGCCGCTGCGACACTGCCCGTGCAGGACGGCGCATTCGCTGGAACGCTGACCATCCCGGCACCGGAACTGTGGTATCCCAACGGGCTGGGCGAACAGCCGCTCTATGACGTGACGCTGACGCTCCGAAGCTGCAAAACCGTGCTGGACGAGCGGACGATGCGCCAGGGCATCCGCCACTTCGAGATGATTCAGAATGAGGACGCCCCGACGGGTGCGCTCCCCTATACCATTATCATGAACGGCGAGCGCGTCTATATGAAGGGCGTCAACATCACGCCGATGGATCATATCTACGGCGATATTCCGGCGGAACAAGTGTCATATCAGCTGCATCAAGCGAAGCGGCTGAATGTGAACATCGTGCGCGTCTGGGGCGGGGGCGTGATTGAAACGGAAACGTTCTACCGCCTCTGCGATGAGCTGGGTCTGCTGGTCTGGCAGGAATTCATTCAGTCCTCCTCCGGCGTGGACAACATTCCGTCGGAACTGCCGCATTTCCTCACACTCCTGCGGCAATCAGCGGTTCACGCGCTGAAAGTCAAGCGCAATCACACATCGCTGGTCATTTGGAGCGGCGGCAACGAGCTGATGGACGAGAACCGCAAGCCCGTGACGCTGGAAAACAAGAACATCGCGATGTTGGCAGACTTGGTTAGGACACTTGACCCGGCGCGGATGTTCGTGCCGACGTCGCCCTCCGGCCCGGAAGCGCACATTTCTCGCACACCGGGCAGAAGCCATGATGTGCACGGCTGGTGGCAGTATCAGGGCAACGGGCGGCAGTACAGCTATTTCGGCGATACGGACAGTCTGCTGCACAGCGAATTCGGCTGCGACGGCATGAGCAGTATGCAGACCGTTGCGCGGACGCTGTCAAAATGCCCGACGAAGCCGGAGCGCATGAAGGACAACGACCTCTGGCGCTTCCACGGCGACTGGTGGTGCACCTACGACCGCGAGGAAGCCATGTTCGGGCATGTGGAGGACATCCGGCGCTATATCCGCCTCAGCCAGTGGATGCAGGCGGAAGGGCTGCGCTTCATTCTGGAAAGCAACCAGCGCCGCAAGTGGCATAACAGCGGCAGCATCATCTGGCAGCTCAGCGAGCCGTGGCCGAATCTCTCCTGCACGTCCATTGTCGATTATTACGGGCATGAGAAACAGGCGTATTACTGGACGAAGGATGCCTTTGCGCCCCTGCATCCGACGCTGGATTACCGCCGCTTGGACTACGCGCCCGGCACGGCGGTGGAACTTCCCCTGACAGTGCTGACGGACAGCGGCATTGCGGGCGACGCGGAAGTCGTGTGGTCTGTGCGTGGTCTTGATGGCGCGACCTATGCCGAAGAAACCCGCACAGCGCACTTGGCGGCGGCTGCGGTCAACCGCGTGGGCGACGTCGCGTTCATCATGCCGCAGACGGCGGATGGAATGGTGCTGGTGCGCCTGACAGTGCGGTTGGGTGAAAGAACCGTCGTCAATGAATACTACTTCTCCTGCGAGAACAATCGCCCCTACCGCGCGGCGGCATCCCTGCATGGCGGACACCTGACCGCGCGGGCGCTGGAAACGTCCCCGGACAGCGCCGTCATTGAGGTGCGCAACACGGGCGACACGGCCGTGCTGTTTGCGGACATCACGGATGCGTCGGACGAATGGAATCTGGTGCGCGACGACAACTTCCGCACGCTCCTCCCCGGCGAGCACTGGCAGACGCGGGTACAGTGGTCTCGCCGCTTCCGCATCGGCTTCGACGACTTCACCGCGCACACGACCGAGCGCCCGATTTTGACCGTGGACGGCATTGGGCTGGATGCGCCGGTGTTGATTTAAGCCGCCTTGCCGCACCCGCAGAGGCGAAACCCTCTGCTGCGGAAAAAAATCAATAAACATAGATGTGCATCCGAAGCAGTCCAGAGGGCGATCGGAAAGCCCTCTGGTCGCCTCCGCAGAGGCGAAACCCTCTGCATGACAACGCAATACTATGCAGAAACAGTACAAACAAAGGAGAAAAAACTCACCATGAACGGAACGATGGTTGACCTGCTCAGCGGCTACCTGAGCGGTGACAATATCAGCGAATCCAAACGGACACTCGGCGACCTCAAAAACGTATTTCAGGACGAAGCCGCCCGCGCCCAAATGAACCCTGCGACCATCGTCTATGAAGTTCAGAGCCATATGGCGGTCAAAGACGGAACGCCCGGCGGTCTGTTCTTCGGCACGAGCAACGTCATGCCCGGTCAGGTCGGCGGCGAATACTTCATGACCAAGGGACATTATCACGCGCGGCGGGAATGCGGCGAATATTACTGGTGCATTCAGGGCACGGGCGCGCTCATCCTCATGGATGAAAGCGGCAAGTGCTGGTTCGAGCCGATGCAGCCCGGCAGCCTCCACTATATCCCCGGCTACATCGCGCACCGCCTCGCCAATACGGGCGATACGCCCCTGCGCGTCGGCGCGTGCTGGCCGTCCGATGCGGGACATGACTATGCGTCCATCGCTGAACATGGCTTCACCGCGCGGCTGATGAACGTCGGCGGCGTCCCGACGCTGGTTCAGGAGGGGCAGGCATGAGAAAAAGCAATTACGATAAGCGTCCTGTCCTCCATGTGCGGACAAAGGGCGTCAGCGCATGGCAGGGCTGGGAAGCTATCGGTGCACAGCTGCGCAAAGCCATTGTGGGCAAGCCTGACGCCGTCGTTTGCGTGGACTGCTATCACGGCGTGTGGGAATCGGATGTGCTGAGCGCGCTGACAGAGCAGCTGAACCCGTCGCACGTCTTCTGCACGGCACAGGCGACGCTCCCCAAAGAGCAGGTCAATGCCATGCTGAAAGACCACCTGACCGATGACCGTGTGTTCGGCATCATGGCGCACTACCGCATCGAGCAGTTCTTCGACATGGAACGGGTGGCGGCGCTTCGGCAGGAAATCGCATTGGCGCATGGTGTCCGGCTGGTGTTCGGCGTCGGCGCGGCGCTGCTGTGCGAGCATCCCGATGTGCTGGTGTATGCGGACATGGCGCGCTGGGAAATCCAGCTGCGCTTCCGCTCCGGCAAACTGGCAAACTGGCTCAATGGCAACTACGGCGAAGACCCGCTGCGCAAATATAAGCGCGGCTACTTCATCGAATGGCGCGTCCTCGACCGCCATAAGCGGACGCTGCATTCGCATATTGACTACCTGCTGGACACCAACGACGCCGAGACGCCCCGCATGATGACCGGCGACTGCTACCGCGATGCGCTCAAACAGGCGGTCACGCAGCCCTTCCGCGTTGCGCCGTATTTCGACCCCGGCATCTGGGGCGGGCAGTGGATGAAGTCCGTCTGCGGGCTTGACCCGGAAAAGCCCAATTACGCATGGAGCTTCGATGGCGTGCCGGAGGAAAACAGCCTCCTGCTGGATGTAGACGGCATCGTTGTGGAAACACCCGCCATCAATCTGGTGCATGAGGAAGCTAAAGCGCTCTTGGGTGACAAGGTTCACGCACGTTTCGGCACGGAATTCCCGATTCGCTTTGACTTTCTGGACACCATCGGCGGCGGAAATCTGAGCTTGCAGGTGCATCCGCTGACCGAGTACATTCAGGACACGTTCGGGATGCATTACACGCAGGACGAAAGCTACTACATCCTCGACGCGGCGGAAAACGCCGACACGCATGTCTATCTGGGCTGCAAGACGGGCATTCAGCCGGAAGAATTCCAGAAAGCGCTGGAAGACAGTCAGCAGACCGGGCAGTTCGACGCGGAACGCTTCGTCAACATTATTCCGGCGAAAAAGCACGACCACTTCCTGATTCCCGCCGGAACAATACACTGCTCCGGCAAGGACTGCATGGTGCTGGAAATCAGCGCGACGCCCTATATCTTCACCTTCAAGCTCTGGGATTGGGGGCGCTTTGGGCTGGATGGACGCCCGCGCCCGATTCACCTTGCGCATGGCATGAAGAACATTCAGTTCGACCGCGATACGGAATGGGTGCAGAAGAATCTTGTCAACCGCGTGGAGGTGATTCACGAGGAAGAGGGCATCCGCGAGGAACGCACCGGGCTGCACGAGCGGGAATTCATTGAGACGCGGCGGCACTGGTTTGACCGGAAGGTGGAGCATGAGACGGGCGGAAGCGTGAATGTGCTGAATCTGGTGGAAGGTGAAGAAGCGGTGGTAGAGAGCCCGGAAGGGAAATTTGCGCCGTTTGTGGTGCACTATGCGGAGACGTTCATTGTTCCGGCGGCGGTGGGAAGGTATACGGTTGCACCGTATGGGAAGAGTATCGGAAAGAACCTGGCGACGGTGAAAGCATTTGTGAGGGTGTAGCGATCGGGAAGCCCTCTGGAACTATGCCAAAGACCACTTTGAAAAAAGAAAAAACAACTACTATCAGGCAGGGGATTTCGCGCCTGCGGAGGCGACAAGGGGGCAATGAAAACAAACGAAGTTTGCCCCTTGCCCCCTTGCCCCCCTCGCAGCGGACACTGCCATGCTGCTTGGTTTTCGCTGCGAGTAAGGATTCTGTGTCCAATATGACACACACACTCATCATCAGAAGAGGAAAAACACCATGAAACTTGATTTTGACCCCGGATTCGATATTACGCCGCTGTCGGTGGATGAGGGCTTCCGGCTGGGGGCGGACTGCTTTGATAAAGGCACGGAGTTCCGCAAGCTCGATAGCGTCCGCAAGAGCCTTCGCGACCCGAATTGCGATGGGCCGGAAAACGTCTATGCCATCATGATGGACGTCGGGCGCAAGACGGACTTGCCCGCCATGCAGCAGCGGATGCTCCTCTATGGCGTCGTGACGTATGCCGCCGGGCAGTTGGGCGATGAACCCATCCGCAGTCAGGGGCATATTCATAAGGTTTCCGCACATTGCGGGTGGTCTACGCCTGAGGTCTATGAGATTTGGACGGGCAAAGCTGTGATTTATATGCAGGAATCGGGGCAGGATGACCCCGGACGGTGCTTCGCGGTTGAGGCAGGCGCGGGCGATGTGGTGATTGTGCCGCCGGGGTGGGTTCATGCCACCATCAGCGCTGACCCCAAGCAGCCGCTGACTTTCGGCGCATGGTGCGACCGCGATTATGGCTTTGAGTACGCCGACGTCCGCCGTCATGGGGGCATTGCGTGGTTTCCGCTGCTGACGGCGGAGGGCAAACTTCGCTGGACACCCAATCCCGCTTATCATACCAGTCAGTTGACCATCAAGCCTCCGCGCGATTACAGCGATTTGGGGCTGGAAAAGGGCAAGTCGATTTACCGCCAGTTCGAGGAAGACCCGGATCGGTTCCTGTTTGTGTCCGACCCGGCGCGCGCGGCGAATATCTGGAAGAATTACATCCCGTAAGGGAGAAAGGGCAAAAGTATGCAGTTTCCGAAAGACTTCCTGTGGGGAACAGCAACGTCCTCCTATCAGATTGAGGGAGCAGCGAATGAAGACGGCAAGGGCAAATCCATCTGGGACGTGTTCACGCGCGCGCCGGGCACGGTAAAAGACCGCTCGAACGGCGATGTGGCGATTGACCACTACCATCGCTTCCGCGAGGACATCCGCCTGATGGCAAAGATGGGGATTCGCAACTACCGCTTCTCCATTTCGTGGGGGAGAATCCTCCCTGACGGCACGGGCGCGGTCAACGAAAAGGGACTTGCGTTCTATTCCGAGCGGGTGGACTGCCTGCTGGAAAACGGCATCCGCCCCTTCTGCACGCTCTATCACTGGGATTTACCCTATGCACTGCACCTGCGCGGCGGATGGCTGAGTCCTGATATGCCGGAATGGTTCGCAAACTATACGACCATCGTCGCGGATGCGCTGGGCGACCGCGTGAAGGATTTCATCACCATCAATGAGCCGCAGTGCATCATTGGTTCAGGGTACGCGCTGGGCGTCCACGCGCCGGGGCTGAAATGCTGCGCGGCGGACATCGTTCGCGCGGCGCATCACCTGATGCTGGCGCACGGCCGTGCGGTTCAGGTGCTTCGGGCGCACGTTCCCGGCGTTCGCGTCGGCTATGCCCCCTGCGGCGACCCGTGCGTGCCGTATACGAATTCGCCAGAGGACATCGCCGCCGCCCGCAAGGAGTATTTTACCGTCCATATTGACGAGAAAGTCGGGCCTGCGTGGAATATTGCGTGGTTCTCTGACCCGGTGATGCTGGGGCAGTACCGGCGGATGGGCTGATCGGCTACGAGCAGTACCTTCCCGACGGCTGGCAGGAGGACTTGAAGACCATCCAGCAGCCGCTGGACTTCTACGGGCAGAACATCTATCAAGGGCAGTGGTGGCGCAGGGGAGCGGACGGCAAGCCGGAGCATGTGCGCTACCCGGCGGGTCATCCGCATAACGCCTTGGAATGGCCCATCAATGAAGACGGGCTGTACTGGGGGCCGCGCTTCCTCTATGAGCGCTATCATACGCCGATTCTGATTACCGAAAACGGCATGGATGCCCACGATGCAGTCAGTCTGGACGGCAAAGTGCATGACCCGAATCGGCAGGACTACATGCACCGCTATCTGCGTGCGCTGGGTCAGGCGGTAGCGGACGGTGTGCCGGTGCTGGGCTACTTCTATTGGAGCTTCTTCGATAATTTCGAGTGGGCGCATGGGTATCAGGAGCGCTTCGGTCTGGTTTATGTGAATTATCAGACGCAGGAGCGCATTTTGAAGGACAGCGCATACTGGTATCAGCAGGTTATGGCAACGAACGGCGAAAATTTGTAAAAAACGCGAAATTAAGCAGGAAGGACGATCCTTATGAGCGAAATTAAGATAATTAATGGACAATCCCTGCCGAATATCCCGTGGCAGGAGCGCCCGGCTGACCTTGAAGAAGGTGCGGTGCTGTGGCGCTACACCGAAAACCCCGTCATGGGGCGCAATCCCACGCCGAAAATCGGGCGCATTTTCAACAGCGCGGTCGTGCCGTGGCAGGATGGGTATATCGCCGTGCTGCGCGGCGAGCAGGTCAATGGCGTGCCGCATGTGTATCTGGGACGCTCCAAGGACGGCATTCACTGGAATGTAGACCGCGAGCGCGTGCAGTTCGTGGACGAAAACGGCGAGCCGTGGATGCCTAACTACGCCTATGACCCGCGGCTGGTAAAGGTGGAGGATACTTACTATATCATCTGGTGTACGGACTTCCACGGCGCGGCTATCGGCATGGCGAAAACGAAGGACTTCGAGCACTTCACGCGCATGGAGAACCCGTTTATCCCCTATAACCGCAATGCCGTGCTCCTCCCGCGGAAAATCGGCGGCATGTACAAGATGCTGTCGCGCCCGTCGGACTCCGCGCATACGCCGTTCGGGGACATCTTCCTCTCCGAAAGCCCCGACCTGATTTACTGGGGACGCCACCGGCATGTGATGAGCCGCGGCCCGATGTGGTGGGAAGCAGTGAAAATCGGCGCGGGCGCGTGTCCGATTGAGACAACCGAGGGCTGGCTGATGTTCTTCCACGGCGTCGCCAGCACCTGCAACGGTTTTGTGTACTCCATGGGCGGCGCGATTCTTGACCGGGACGAGCCGTCGAAGGTGCTGTACCGGTGCGAGAATTATCTGCTGACGCCGGAAATGCCCTATGAAGTCAGCGGCTTCGTGCCGAATGTCGTCTTCCCCTGCGCAACGGTTCAGGATGCGGACACCGGACGTATTGCCATCTATTACGGCTCGGCGGACACCTGCGTCGGGCTGGCATTCGGGTATGTGGACGAGATTGTACAGTACATCAAGGACAACAGCGTCCTGAATCCCGACGACGGCGTGGCATTTGAGAAATTCTGATACCGCGGAGGAAGAACCTATGAATCCCTTTCGCCGCCCCAACGTGCTGCTGATTTATACTATTTCCAAATGAGAATGCGCCAAAATGCGAAGCGAATTTTTCATTCTGGCTAACGGGAGTGAAACGCAGCGTAGCAGCGCTACGCTAAGTGGAACGACCGGACGCCAGAATGGAAAAGGCGCGAGCAGATGGTGCAGGTGAATTCGGAAATAGTATTATACCGACCAGCAGCGCGGCGAACGGCTTCGATCACTATCCCGGCGGGTCTATCAGCAATGAAAAAGGAGAATCAGTCATGAAGGACGCATGGTGGAAGGAAGCCGTCGTCTATCAAGTCTATCCGCGCAGCTTCATGGATGCAAACGGCGACGGCATCGGCGATTTGCAAGGCGTGACGTCGCGGCTGGACTACTTGCAGGAGCTGGGCATCGATGTGATTTGGCTGTCGCCTGTGTACCAGTCCCCGAACGTCGATAACGGCTATGACATCAGCGATTATCAGGCGATTCAGCCGGAATTCGGCACGATGGCGGACTTCGATGAGCTGCTTAAACAGGCGCATCGGCGTGGCATTCGCATCGTGATGGACTTGGTTGTCAACCACTCGTCCGACCAGCATCCGTGGTTCGTGGAGAGTCGGAAGAGCAAGGATAACCCTTATCGCAACTACTACATCTGGCGCGAACCGAAAGAGGACGGCAGCGCGCCGAACAATTGGGGTTCGTGCTTCGGCGGATCGGCGTGGCAGCTTGACCTGGAAACGAACATGTACTATCTGCACCTGTTCGCGCCGCAGCAGCCCGATTTGAATTGGAAGAATCCGAAACTGCGCGACGACGTGTACCGCATGATGACATGGTGGTGCGACAAGGGCGTGGACGGCTTCCGCATGGATCAAATCAGCGCGATTTCCAAGACGGACGACATGCCGGACGGCGAAGTAGCCCCCGGTCAGCAGTATGGCAATTACGGCCCATACTGCATCAACGGCCCGCATGTGCATGAGTATTTGAAGGAAATGAACGCGCGGGTGCTGTCCCGCTATGACCTGATGACCGTGGGCGAAACGGCGGGCGTGACCATCGAGGAGGCACAGAAGTACGCCGGAGAGGATTCGCATGAGCTGAGCATGGTCTTCCAGTTCGAGCATGTGGACGTCGCCGGAAAATACGGGGCGTGGCGCACGGAGCAGATTCCGATGCTGTTCCTGAAAAAGGTGCTGAGCAAATGGCAGACGGAGCTGCACGGCAAGGCGTGGAACAGCCTCTTCCTCGGCAACCACGACCAGCCGCGCACCGTGTCCGCGTTCGGCGATGACCGCCCGCAGTGGCGCGTCCGCAGCGCGAAAATGCTGGCAACCTGCCTGCACATGATGGAAGGCACACCCTACATTTATCAGGGCGAAGAGCTGGGCATGACGAACTGCCCGTTCCAGTCGCTGGACGAGTTCCGGGATATTGACAGCCTGAACGGGTATCGCCGCTGGGTGACGGACGGGCCGCTCACGCACGACGAGTTCTTCCCCTACCTGCTGTTCAAGAGCCGCGACAATGCCCGCACGCCCATGCAGTGGGATGACAGCCCGAATGCCGGATTCACCCGCGGCACGCCGTGGATTCGCGTCAATCCGAACTACACGGAGGTCAACGCGGCGGCGGCGATGGCTGACCCGGATTCAACGTTCTACTACTTCCAGAAGCTCATCCGCCTGCGCAAGGCGCACCCTGTGATTGTGCATGGGCGCTATGAACTGCTGGAAAAGGACGACCCGGCACTGTTCATTTATACGCGCACGCTGGATGATGCGCAACTGCTCGTGATGTGCAACTTCAAGGAGCAGACGCGAGAATGGACAATGCCGGCGGGCTTCGCGGGCGCGCAGGTGCTGATTTCCAACACCGGGCGGACACAGCAGACGGAGCAGACCATCACCTTGCAGCCTTATGAAGCATTGGTGCTTCTGAAATAACATTGACGGGATAGAAAGGAGAATTTCAGATGAAAATGGAACTGGGTGCGCAGACATTTACCGTGCGGGACTATATGCAGACGACGTGGGACTTCCGGGAGGCGATGAAGCGCATTGCGGAAATCGGCTATACCTGCGTGCAGCTGTCGGCGGTGGGCAACGTGCCGGTTCAGGCGCAGCGGGACATCTGCGATGAATTTGGGCTGAAAATCGTTCTGACGCATACGAACCCGGATCGCATGATTGCCGACCCGGAGGGCGTCATCCGTGACCATGACATCCTCGGCTGCGACTACATCGGCATCGGCATGATGAACCCGAAGTACCAGCGTGCGGAGTGGATTGACCAGTTCGCGAAAGACTTCACGACGCCCGCGAAGAAGATGCGCGATGCGGGCAAACTGCTGATGTACCACAATCACAATCTGGAATGGACGCGCCTGCGCGACGGCCGCCGGATTATGGACGTGCTGCTGGAACAGATGCCGGCGGACTTGATGGGCGTGACGCTGGATACCTACTGGGTGCAGACGGCAGGCGCGGATGTGCTGGAATGGATTGACATCCTGCAAGACCGCATCCCCTGCGTCCACCTGAAAGACATGTCCGTGAACGGCTTCGACCAGCGCAAGGCGGTCGTCGGCGAGGGCAATCTGAACTTCCCGAAGATTCTGGAAAAGCTGCAAACGCTGGGCAAGACGAAATATATGCTCGTCGAGCAGGACGACTGCTACGGCGAAAGCGCGTTTGACTGCTTGAAGCGCAGCTATGACAATGTGAGAAAGATGGGGTATTGAGCGATGGCAAAGGTGAAATTAGGTATTATCGGCGTTGGCAATATGGGCACGGGTCACAGCAAGAACTATCTGGACGGCTTGATGCCGGAAATCGAAATCACGGCGGTGGCTGACCGCAACCCGGCGCGCCGCGAGTGGGCGAAGGAGAATCTCCCCGGCGTGAAGGTTTTTGAGGAGGGCGTAGATCTCATCCCTAGCGGAGCGTGCGAAGCCGTGCTGATTGCCACGCCGCACTATCAGCATCCGCCGCTGGCGATTGAAGCATTCAAAAACGGGCTGCACGTCATGGTGGAGAAGCCCGCCGGCGTTTACACCCTGCAAGTGCGCGAGATGAACGCCGAGGCGGACCGTCACCCGGAGCTGACTTTCGGCATGATGTTCAACCAGCGCACGAATTGCACCTACCGCAAGATGCACGAGCTGATTCACAGCGGCGCAATCGGTGACTTAAAGCGTGTCAATTGGATTATCACCGACTGGTACCGCACGCAGTTCTACTATGATTCCGGCGCATGGCGCGCAACGTGGGCGGGCGAAGGCGGCGGTGTGCTGCTGAACCAGTGCCCGCATCAGCTGGATTTGGTGCAGTGGCTGGTGGGACTGCCGTGCAAGGTGCGGGGTTTCTGCCACGAGGGCAAGTGGCACAACATCGAGGTCGAGGACGACGTGACCGCCTATTTCGAGTACCCGAACGGCGCCACGGGCGTTTTCATCACCACGACCGCCGACGCCCCCGGCACGAACCGTTTGGAGATTACAGGAACGAAGGCGACGCTCATCTGTCAGGACGGCAAGCTCATCATGAAGAAGCTGGAAATGGACGAGCGTGAATGGTGTGCGACGTGTCAGGAAGGCTTCCGTGCGCCGTCCTACGAAACGATCGAGGTCGAGACGGACGGGCAGAACGGGCAGCATCCGGCGGTGCTGAACGCGTTTGCGGCGCATATCCTGCGCGGCGAACCGCTGGTCGCGGACGGACGTGAGGGCATCAATGGGCTGATGCTGTCCAATGCGATTCATCTGTCCTCGTGGCTGGGGCATCCGGTGACTTTGCCGATTGACGAGGCGCTGTTTTTGGAGAAGCTCAATGAACGTCGGGCAACGTCGCGGGTAAAGACAGGGGAAAGCGTTTTTAGTGATACAAATGGGACATATGGGTCAAAATAAAGGGGAGCTCCAAACACGAGGGCAAAGCATGATAACGCGACCAACTCATACTATTTCCAAATGAGAATGCGCCAAGATGCGAAGCGAATTTTTCGCGCTG
>ERZ779888.1513-NODE-1513-length-22650-cov-9.143483_pt1 | contig 22650 bp, 15 predicted proteins | sample MGYA00511245_ERZ779888 | MGnify/ENA primary metagenome ERZ779888 (study PRJEB29588, sample SAMEA2155255) | human gut metagenome | biome: human gut; feature: human-associated habitat; material: faeces | place: Denmark | collected 2008/2010 ...
TCCGCGCGAAAGCGCGGAGGCCTTTTGAATCTCAGACTCTTAACGGGTCTTTATTCGGCGACAAAAATGAACGGATAAACATCCTGTCCGCCGTCAATCAGATAAATTTCAAGATCGGGGTGGGCCTCATGCAAAGCTGCCTCCAGCGAAACGCGTTCCGTTTCCGCCGCATCTTTACCGCAGAAGACCGTCAGCATCCCGATACCGTTTTCTTCTGACAACCGGCCGACCAACTTCAGGGCCGCGCTGACTTTATCCTTTTCGGCCACCAGAATGGTCTTCCCTTCAAAGCCAATGTAATCCCCGTTTTCAATGTGAACGCCATTGAGCTCCGCATCCCGGATGGAAGGCGAAATATACCCTGTCCGCACGCCCGCCATAGCATCTGTAAGATCTTTTTCCAGCGTTTCGGCATCCGGACTTTCAAGATCGGCGGCGCACAGTGCCGCATAGCCGTCTCCCAGGTTCCGGCTTTCAATCACATGCACCTTGGCATCCTTGCACAGTGCGGCGGCCTGCTTGGCGGCCATCAGGATGTTCCCGTTATTGGGAAACACGAAAATGTGTTCGGCATTGACCGTTTCAAAAGCGGAGAGAAAATCATTGGTAGACGGGTTTTGCGTCTGCCCGCCTTCCACAATCCGGTCCACACCCAGCGACAGGAATACTTCTTTCACGCCTTCGCCGTTGGCCACGGCCACCATGGCGTATTTTTTCCGCTCGGCAGAACGCTCCGGTTTGTCTTCGGGCGCTTCTTCTTTTCCGATATTTTCATTGTGCTGAACCGACATGTTTTCGATTTTCACGGTCAAAAACTCTCCGTACTGACGGCAGAAAGCCAGTACCTTTTCGGGCGTCAGCGTGTGAACATGAAGTTTGACAATCGTGCCGGTTTTGAAGGATACCACCGAATTGCCGACACTCTGCAAAAACTCGGTAATCACGCGGTTGTCAAAATGTTCGGCATCCACCTTGCTGTTCTGCAACTGCAAAAGCAGTTCGGTGCAGTATCCATAGGTCATTTCGCTGTCCGGGCCGAAAGCCGACAGGTCAATGAGCTGTGCCGCCGGTTTGGCACCCGCCGTTTCTTCCGGCTTGGCAATCTCCTCGCCGTTAAGCACGCGGTTGAACCCGTCCATAATATAGAAGAGACCCGCGCCGCCGCTGTCGATCACGCCGGCTTCCTTGAGTGCGGCCAACCGTTCCGGCGTGCGCTGCAAAGAGGCATACATCTCTTTGACCAGATCGGCAAAGAAACTGCGGATGGTGCTTTGTGCGTCAATTTTGGCCACCGCATATTCCACGGATTCCCGCGCGACGGTCAGAATTGTACCCTCCGTGGGGGTCATGACCGAACTGTAGGCTTGTTTCACGCCCATGGAAAGCGCGTGACCGATGACTTTTGCATCCGCCTTTTCGTGCGCATCCAACCCGGCGGCGATGCCCGCAAAAAACTGCGACAGAATCACGCCGGAGTTTCCGCGCGCGCCCAGAAGCATCCCCTGCGAAAGGACCCGCATCACCTCGGCCAAATCATCGGATTCAATCCGTTCCAGCGCGGCAATACCGCTTTCAATGGTCATGCGCATATTGTCACCGGTATCACCGTCGGGAACAGGAAACACATTCAGTTTGTTGACTTCATCGGCATTGGAACGAAGCAACGCCGCGCCGCCCTGCGCCATCTGTGCCAACAGATGGCCGTCAAGAAAGCGGCTTTCTTCCTTTTGATTCTCCATTTGATCCACTCCCTTGTTATCTGTTCCGCCCGACAAAGAAAAGTGCAATGGTTCCGGGGCCCGCATGTGCACCGATCACCGCGCCGATCTCGGTGATCAGATCCACCGTGGCGCCGGTCTCCTGGTGAATGAGGTCAGCCAGTTGCTTTGCCTCCTCTTCGCAATCTCCGTGAGAAATAAAAATGTGTCCCGTTCCGGGTGTTTCGGCCTCTTCTTTATATTTCTGTGCAAGCGCCTGGATGGCATTCCGCCGGCCGCGCACTTTGGAAATGCTGATCAGCTTGCCCTCGTTGTTCATATTCATAATGGGTTTGATCCCCGTGACCGCCGCCGCAAAGGCCAGCATCGGGCTGACGCGGCCGCCCCGTTTGAGGTAAACCAGATCGTCCACCGTATACCAATGGCAGATTTTCAGTTTGATATTCTCGGCATACTGTGCGGCCTCCTCAATGGTAGCGCCCGCTTCTTTCTTTTCAAGCACCAGCTTGAGGATCAGCGCAAGGCCAGCGGACGCGCAAAGCGTGTCTACCGCGATGATCTTGCGTTCCGGATATTTGATCCGCAACTGCTCGGTGGCAATGCGACCGGCATTATAGGTGTTGCTGATACCCGAAGAAAAGCCCAGATAGAGCACATCTGTGCCGGCCTCCAGCACTTTACTGAAAGCGGCCGTAAAAGCTTCCGGCGTGACAGCGGCCGTTTTGGCCACACCTTTTTTGCGCATTTTCTCATAAAATTCGGCCATGGGCTTGGAACGGTCTTTGAATTCTTCTTCAGAATCGTTAAAGCGATAGGTAAGGCACTCGCAGGGCACGCCCCATTCTTCGAGCAGTTCCTTGGAAAGATCGCACCCGGAGTCGGTGAAGATCGTGTAATTTGCAGACATGATAACTCTCCTTAGGATATGATATGACCGATAACGGAAAGAATATACCGCCGGTCTACCCGTTCATTATATTAAATTTCAACACAAAAGTCAATCATTCTCGGCTCAATTCGCGCTATACTTTGAAAAAAAGGCCGGTAGAGTCCCCCAAAAAGCACTCTACCCGGGGTAGAGACGGGCAAACGGGATTAAAATGCGGTTTTCCCCCTTGCAAAAATAGAATTTTTGTGATATGATAGATATAAAGAAAAAGCAGAAAGGAGACCGCCTGTGGAAGATCCAAAAGAAATCATTGCCCGCAACATCGTGGATCTGCGCCGAAAAAACGGAATGACCCAGCTGGAACTGGCCGAAAAGCTCAACTACACAGATAAGGCCGTCTCCAAATGGGAACGGGGAGAGTCCATCCCGGATGTGGCGGTTTTAAAGACCATCGCCGACCTGTTCGGCGTAACGGTGGACTATTTGCTGACCGCCGAACACAAAACCACCGTTCCCGTGCTCTCCCGCCTGGAGAGCACCCTGCGAAGCCACCGGGTGATTACCGGGCTTTCCATTTTGTTGGTGGCGCTTCTGGCTACACTGATCTTTGTGATATTGGATCTGTTGCCGGGTGAGCGGGGCGGCGCATGGCTCTCGTTTATCTGGGCCGTGCCGGTCGGTTCGATCGTGTGGCTGGTTTTCAACTCCATCTGGTTCAACCGCCACCTCAACTATCTCATCATCTCCATCTTAGTCTGGTCCACATTGACCGCCACGCACATCACCGCGCTTTTCTTCGGCGTAAACATCTGGCTCATTTATGTGCTGGGCGTTCCGGGGCAGGCCATCATTCTCCTGTGGTCGAAAATGCGGGGCTGGAAAAAGAAAAAGCCGACACTGTGATGATAAAAAGCAAAAGCCGGGCGCGTTGCCGCAGTTCCCATAGGGAATTTTTCGGTAAGTCGCATGTTCAGAGTCAGGCGTGGCGTGAAGCCACGCCTTTTCTCTTGTTTTTTAGTTGTTTTCGTCAAGTTCGTCGCCCCAAATCGGCCTGTCGATTGCCCCGACGAAATTGTAAACGATTTCTACGGTCTGTCTGTAATGTCCATCAACCTTCGTTTTCTCGTGAACAATCACCTTGTCGATGAACGAACGCAAAATTTCGGGCGTGAGTTCTTCAAAACTGCTGTACTTATGAATAAGCATCATAAAATCGAGGATTTTATCGTCTTGCTCTTTTGCTTTCTCGATTTCCGATTTCAGAGTTTTAACCCGTTCTTTCAGCGCGCTTTGCTCCGATTCGTATGTATCGCTCATTTTTAAGTACCGTTCTTCGGAAATTTTCCCTTCGACCTTATCCTCGTAAAGACTCTCAATGATCTTATCGAGTTTTTCGATGCGTTCTTCCGAAGTTTCGATTTCTTTCAGATTCTCTTTGAGTTCCTTTTTCGTTTTCGCTTCGGCGTTATTTTGCAAGGTCTGCAAGAATCTCTCGTTTTGACTTTTAGCAAACTGAATCGTGCGGTGCAAGTCGTCCTGTATCAGCGCCGTTATCGCTTTTACGGTTATCTGATGAGATGTGCAGGTTCGTTTCAGGTTCTTCCTGTAAGACGAACAGTTAAAGTATTCTGCTTGTTTCATCGTTGTACAACGGCATAGATACATTTTCTTTCCGCAGTCTGCGCAATACAGCATACCAGACAGCGGACTCATTTCGCCCATATCGGTAGGACGGTGTTTACTTTGTCGTATTTTTTGAACGGTTTCAAAAGTCTGCTTGTCTATGATTGCTTCCTGCGTGTCCTCGAAGATTACCCAATCTTCTTTCGGAACCGCAATGTGCCGTTTAGACTTGTAAGACTTCTTATATGACTTAAAATTCACGGTACATCCTGTATATTCCAAGTTTTCAAGAATACCCGCAATGGTTTTCTGTGCCCAAATCTCCGATCCTTCCCGAATTTTCAAAGACGTGGGCAAGCCTTGATTATGGAAGTAGATAACGGGCGTTTCGACTTTTCGCTCGGTCAATATCCGCGCTATCTGTGTCGGACCGTAACCTTGAATACAGAGTTTGAAGATTTCTTTAACAATTTCCGCGCCTTTCTCGTCTATAATCCATTTCTCTTTGTTTTCGGGATCTTTCTTATAGCCGAGCGGCGGTATGCTCGTAATGTGCTTGCCGGCATTACCTTTTGCGCGGACAACCGCTTTAATCTTTTTGCTGCAATCTTTGGCATACATCTCGTTCAGAATGTTCTTGAACGGCGTAATATCATCGTCGGGGTTGGTTTCGCTGTCCACTTGGTCGTAGATTGCGATAAACCTTACGTCAGCTTCCGCAAAATAATATTTTGTGTAATATCCCACGAGAATATGGTCTCTTCCAAACCTTGACATATCCTTGACGATTACGGTAGATATTTTACCGTTGTCCACGTCGTCAATCATACGCTTGAAATCGGGGCGGTCGAAGTTACTGCCCGAATATCCGTCGTCCACGTAAAATCTTACGTTGCGCAAGCGGTTTTCGTCCGCATACTTTTGCAATAACATTTTCTGATTGCGAATACTGTTGGAATCGCCGTCCAGATCGTCGTCGCAGGAAAGCCTGCAATAGCAAGCCGTCCATTGTTCTTCTGTGCTTTTTGCTTTCTTATTTTTAATTGTAGGTTGCAAATTCATTGTTTATTACCTCCCGAATTGCAACTTTCAAACGATGACTTATGAGATAACCGAACGGGTGGCTTTAAGGCTTCGTCAATATTCCGTTCGATTATTCTTTTTGTGATGTCGAATGCCGTGTTGTCGGCATCCGTCCTTTCGCGGGAGATAACGGTGTAAACCGTGTTCCCAATCGCTTTTTCGCGGCTCCTTATATATTCGCCGTTCGGTTGTTTCAGATAATAGGTGAATATACTTGCCGTGGGTTTTGTTGTTTTAATAGTTTTAGTTTCGTTTTCCGTAATTTTGATCTCCTTATCATTGATTTCAATTACGCAAAACGGCAGGAAATAGGTTACGGCAAATCGGTAATCAAAGTGCCGTTTTCTTTCTTTTTCTTCAAAGCCTCGTATCCCTCTTTGATGAGGCGGACTTTGGTTATATCGTTTTCTTCGAGAAATTCGTTTATTTCATTAAAAAGTGCTCTCGGTATCATCGTGCCGAAGTTTCCGCTTGCCTGTTTTCTCTTTTCCTTATTCTTCTCTTCATACTTCCTGCGCGTCTTGCGCACGGGTGTATCTTCTTTCCGTTCCATTCAACTTATCCTCCGAAAAATGTAAAATCGTATTGATACATATTTTATCCTGTTCCGGATAAAAAGTCAAGCTCTGATGGGCAACAGAGGGAAGATAGCCCTTAGTTTTTACTTATAATTGTTGTTTTTATTGTGCTTTTCGTATTCTTTCCGTTCTTCTTCGAGTTCCGCTTCTATCTGTTGTAGCCGTGGAATCCGCATCGTTACGTCCGGCGTGAACAGTGAGAGAACGGAATCGAAGAAACTTCCGACTGTTTTCGGTTTGCCTTGGCTTATGCGCCTGTACTCCGTGGGATTGGTTCTTGCAAGAGTTTTCCCGACGCGAGCGTAATGCGAATCACTGTCCTTTTCCTGTTGCAGAGCTTCCGCTTTCTTCGCATATTTGAGCGTTTCGCCCATAGAGCGGTCAAGGCGTTTGGTCAAGTCTTTATTCTCCGCCGTTAAGGCAACGACCTGTTCTTGCAAGCGTCCGCGTTTACGAGAAATGTCTCCGCTTTTCGCCTCGGCAAGTGCGTCCGCATAAACCTGATTTTCTTGCCGTATCGCTTCGGCTTGTTCTATTATCTTCTTCGCCTTGAACTCTGCCGTGGAAAGATGTTTTGCCTGACTGCCTTCTTTGCCTCGCTCCAAGCCATATTTTTTGCCGACGGCGTTGTAAAAGTTCGTTTGCAACTGTTGTAGTTTTTGTTTATCGAATAATTCTTTACTGCACAATCTTCCGTCCTTTGTAATCGGCATAAGATTCAGGTGCATATGCGGCGTGGATTCGTCCATGTGGATTACCGCCGATATTACGTTTTCTATTCCGTATCTTTCTTCAAAGAAGTTGGTGCAGTCCGAAAAGAAGTTGTATTGCGATAATTTCGATAGTCCGTCAAAGAACGCTCTATCTGCGCCCACAACAAAAGAATTCATCACGACAGCGTCTTTGCGCGGAGAGAGGTTCAACTCGGTTATTCTCTGATTGATGAACTCCGTATAAGATCCGTCGGGGATGTGCATATGATAATTGTACTTTGTCTTTGAACCGTCTATCTGCGGATTGCCCGACTTATAATTCTCGTCCCGTTCGTTTTCCCGTTCGATAGGGGCGACGGCTTGTTTATGGTACTTTTCCATGTGACATACTAAATATGATATTGTGGTTTCCTCCTTTCATTTTGATTTAGTGGTGTTGGGCAAAGTGTGTAGTACCTTGTCTGCCGACTGTTTTTCAGTGGACACACAGCCTCGCAGAGCCCACAAACTTCCATTGGGAAGTATAGTGGGCTACACTTTGCCCAAACTGTTGCATCTTTCTTCTGTTTTGCAACAAAGTCATTTCCGCCTACGGCGGACGATATTGCAAATAGTTTTTCATACAAACCTCCTGATTTTTAACATAGAAAAGGTCGCTGATTTTTCTTCATCACCGACCTTAAAGTGCGTTCTGGCATAAGCCGCAACGCGGTATTAAATTGTCTGTTTCTGTTACATAATCGAACCTCCCTGTTTTTGTCTTAGAATAAAAAAATCCGCACGAATGCCAATCAACCGTTCAACGGTAATCTTCTTCGTGCGGATTAGTTCCGCTTATTAAATTGTAGGTTGCACTTAAAAAATTGTACAACAATAAAACCCACACTCCAAACCGCATTTTTACGGTTGAAATGCCTGTCGCAGAAATTGCTCATTTTCAAAGCAACTCTATGGTAAAGCGACAGTAATTCTCCGCCACGCCTTTTCGTAGCAAGACTCATACCCATAAGAGGGAGATGAACCGACGGGTAAAAACTTTCTATCTTATATATACCCGCACAAAACACAATTCAAACATACGTTCGTGATTGTATACTTATTTTAGCATATCTTTTATTACTTGTCAAGTCCCAAATGTCCATAATCGTGGACATTTGAAAAGATTCTCATTCCAATTCAAAGGCTCACATGTAAAACTGATAATACGTTCCTTTTTCAGCAATCAGCTTTTCGAATTTTTACTGTACGATAATACACCCTTTATTTATTATTTTTTAATCATAGTTTCTGTATGTACGTTATTAACAAAATAAATACTTGTATATCTTTGCATAGTAGTAGATTAATTTTTCATTAATCTCTGTTGGCGCACACTGATACATAAATCGATTTCTTGCTTTTAGCATCCCATAAATAAAATTCCGATCTCCCCAAAGAGGACGCTCTATATCAATAGCATATTGTAGTTTTTCGTGATTAAAAATAAAATTAGCAGTGTTGCAATCGGTTAGAACAAAAACACTTTCCTTTAACTCTGGTACAATATCAAAACCTGCAAGTAACTCTGCTTTTTGTTTAGGATTAGCTCTTTCTATTATTGACATTAAAAAGGATCTCCATGAGGAGTGTTCCGATCTTCCACATCTGTCCATAAAACCAAAGGAATTAGCTTTAATTTGCGTCACTTGTTCAATAAAAGACACAATCTGCGATAATATCATCGTGTTGCAATCTTTGTTATAAAATACTTGCCCGTCTTTTTTCTCTTCTTCTAAAACGACAAATTCGTCAACTAGCTCGCCTTTATCATAAATTTTATCAATTTTTACAACAGGAAAACCATGTCCGATTAGAACATCATGCGAATATTTTTCAATATAATAGGATTCGTCTGTATCAGATGTATTATAGCTTGCTCGTGCGATCTTAATAACCTTGTTGCCTCTGGTAAATAAGTAATGTTTCTCGCTATAATTGAAAGGCACGTATCCAAGAGCGATCAAATTATTATAGTATGGTTCTTTTTTCGGTTCATTCTTCATTTTTCTTATAAATACTATTTTTTTCAATAACACTCTGTAAGAGAGTGGTATCTACACCGTGCTTGTTCCCTTGTGTCGTAATTGAGGCAATATCTTTGGGCAGGCAACTACCGCCATAGCCTCGGTTATCTTCATAAACGAAAGTGTGACTTGCCCCGATTCTTGGATCGGCAATCCATACCTCTCGGGCTAAATTATAATCTGCTCCAAGAGCCATTGCAATATCGTACATTTCATTACAAAAAGTCACCTTGGTTGCCAAGAAAGCATTCTCCATATATTTCGCCATTTCCACAGACTTTGCATCAGCTTGATAAATACGCACGTTAGAATTAATAACTGTCTGATATGTCTTAATTGCTAAATCTATACCCCTTTTAGTGCCACCGAATGACAACCAAGTTCTATTATTCAAATCGGCAAAAGGATGAGCAACCGTTTCACCATAATACTCAGGTTGAAAAACGATTTCTTTGCCACTCTTTTCCATCATTTCGTCGGTAAAGCCTACGTAAACGGTAGATCTTAAAACAATCAACGGCACTTCTAACCAATTTAGCACTTCTTCTACAATACTTGTGTCGCAATTACCATCTGCACGCTGTGGTGTAGGTACGCATACAAATACCGTATCGCAGCTATTGATTTCTTCTTTTGATCCAATATGAAGGCATTTATCGTATAGTATTGCGTTTTTAAATAAACCATGCATGGCTTTTCCAACGTGTCCGTATCCAACAATTCCGATTTTCATAATTTTATCCCCTGTATTTTATTCCGTGATGATATCTTGTATAGATATCCACGTATTTATCTAAAATTTCAATAGCTTGTTGAGGCGTTTCAACGCCATAAATTTTATCGTCTATCGATTGATAGCGTTCTCTGGAATCCAACTTTCTTCCTGCGAGTTCGCTACTCCAGCCGTCTACATTACAATAAGCGATAACCAATCTAAAAAGCGACCAAGCAAGCGCCATTTCGGAAAGCGTACCACTTCCCCCGCCGATGGCGATTACACCGTCTGCGCTGACAACCATTCCGTTTCTCATGACATCTATACCCGTAGGTATAATAATATCTGCATAATGGTTCGCTTCCGTTCTATCAAAAGACGGAATAATGGCAATAGTATCGCCGTCTTGATATTTTTCAGAGGATTTTGCGCCTTGAAATACAGCCTCCATAATGCCGCCCAAACCTCCGCTTTGAACTCTGTAACCGGCATCAACAAGGGCTTTTCCTGTTTCAAATGCAAGCTTGTATTTTAAGCCGCCTTTTTCTATTTTTCCGTCGCCAATGACGGCAATAATCTTTTTCATACGCTTTGCTCCTTAATTTTATATGTTTGAATGGTCAATATACCTTCCTCATAGCTATTTATAAGGTCAAAAACAACTTCCTTGCCGTTTGATTTAATTTTACTAAAATTTGTTGCAGGTGTTTTAAAAAACACCAATTCATCCTTTCCCAAAGCGACATTGTTTACGCTCAAATCTCTGCCTTGAATTCTTATTAGAGTCAAACGATCAAAGTAAAATTTACTATCTTTAAACTGATAGACTTGGGAAGGAATATTGAAACTAAATCTATCGGGCGAACAGGAGACAATGATACGTTCCGTTTCACTATCAATAATCGAACTATTTGCGGTTTTTAATGACCGATCGATATCCGAATAACAGTCTATTACCTTATCTCCATAACGACGAAATAATAAAATCGACTTTTGAAAAATGCGCTTATATTTTACACCGATTAAATTGTTTATTATATGATAATAATAATTTTTCCTTACATAATCAGCATAATTATGATTTCCCATTGAATCAAGATAGGCAATTAAGTCATTAAACGCTGAAAAAATATATGGCAGATCAAGATAATATCCTGTCTCTCGATTATAGAAATAGTAGTCGTTTAACATTCCGTAATGCGCGGCAAAATTTCTTAATACAATAAGCCGTGACACTAACTCAAGTGGTGCATTTAGCTTGTTCAAAACCACAGACAATTTTGAATATGTATTATATACGGGAATTCCTAATTCAAACACAAATTTCTCTTCTATATTGAGAAGTGCTTTTTGAACGCCTTCACTTGCACTCTTATTGATTTCGCGCATATCGGAGAAGTTAGCTCCGCAGCAAAGGATCGTAATATTTTTATTCCTATAAAACTTGGGTTTATTGAGCTTCGATAGCCTTTCCATATCCACATCCGAAATATCTTTTAGCTCTGTTATATTGTTATGGTAAAGATATGCTACACCTAAAAACGAAGGGGTGCATTGACATATTTCGCTAAATGCTTTTACGTCATAGATTTTTAACACATAGTCCTTATCAAAATATTTTCCGATATTACTTCCTTTATCAACAGTCAAAATACACTTATCCGCCGTCATTTCAATTTGACCTGACACACAAAATCTTGGCGCTTTTACACGTTCAGACAAATCAAGAAAAAAACGCTGGGTGTTTTGATTTATTATTGTGATCTGAACGTCAAGATATATACGTCCAAAGATGCTTTCAAGTATATTTTTATCGTTATTTTTCTCTCGGATGTCCACTTCATAGTTATTCCGAAACGTATCGGCAAAGACTAACTCTAATGTGTTTCTGTATTCATTTATACTGTCATTTTCAATATCCCCCCATATAGATTTACCCCAAATATTAACAAAACTGCATAAGAAAGATTTTGAATCATTCTGCGACAAGGCAGCTAATATCATAATCATCATTCCTGCGATCGTTAATTCACCATTTTTTACATAACAAATACTTTCTGCAAACTTAGGGAAAGCCTGAATAAAAGATTCGTCAATGCGCATGGTATTGCTAAGGGGAGTTGAGATGATTGCGTGCAAATTGATGTTTCGAAATCTTTCCAACATCCAAGTATAGTATGTGATACCATCCACAATTTTCTGGCTGCCATCGGCATTATAAATCGAATAGCATTTGTTTGCGAAGCGTTCAAATAGAAACGGGAATTGTTCTCGGAAAAGACGTTGATCTATTCTATCGCTTTCTAAGCTGATATCAGAAAAGTAAACATAGCGAAACCCCCGTTCTATTTGAACAAGATCAGCTGACAACATTCCTTTTAAGTAAGACAAATCTTTCCCATTAACAAAATGTTTCTTGCGATGATAAATCTGACTGATCGGAGCATTAAGAAACTCCAAAGAATGTAAATCAAATATTGTTTTTCTGATACTCATTTTCTCGCTCCTTTGCTTTTTCAAGCAAAACATTCTTTATTCTCTGCTTATATACCTCGCTATATTTTCCAAAGCGATTGACGTTATCCGTGCTTGGTTCAAAATAATACAATATATCGGGAATAAACACGTTCTTCTTTGATTTTTCTATCATAGGAAGCATTATTGCAAAATCTGTATTTACATCTACAAAACATCCATCTATTTTAAGATCGTTGTCAATATCAATGCAATCAAACAATTTTCGTTTGAAACACTTGGGATGCAACCAAATATTGTCGCCGCCACGTTCCCAGACACGTTCAAAGGAGTATATTTTATAAGTTTTAAGAGGTTTATCGTAGCGTATACAATTTCCGCAAGTTATCTCCGCGCCGTTATGGAACTCATTTACGATTATTTCAATCGCCCGTCGGTTCACAAGATAATCGTCATTGTCCAAATTGATTACAATACAGTCAGGATTCAAAATAACGTTTTGCATAACAAAAACAAAATTTCCGAGTTCCCCGACGTTAGTATCGTTGAATATGGAGATAACCGTTTTGCTCTTGAAATAACTGTCATAGCGTAAAATGCATTCCGCATAATCGTCGCTCTCGTTCTGCGAAGCGTCATCAACATAAACAATGGAAAAATTCTGATAGGTTTGATACTTCAAACTATCAAACATTCTTTTTAGTTTTTCAGGAGGAGTATTAAACCCTCGAATATAAATCACAACGGCTGCATTTGTTGTCTGCAACCAATCTTTTTTATTACCCGCAAGATTCACTTGATTGTATTGCATATCCGGAATTTGATTTTGTTCTACTCGTCTTTCCGCATAGGAGATGAAACCCACTTCTTGTTTTTTGCAATTCTCAGGATGAATAAACCAAACGTTCCTATCAGATAGACGAACGCTGTCTTTTCTTTGTAAACTTTGATCCAAGGCTCTGTGCCAAGGCAATTGGACGACGCCGTCTATTATGTGGTTTTTGATCGGAAGCATACTCTTTAGTTTATTTAATGCCAAAAAGCAACTCCGCACTTCCGTTCTGCATCCATAAAGGGGATTACACTCTACTTTTTTGGCAATAGAAAGCGATGCGGTTACAGCACCGTTTTTCAGTGCTGTTAAACCGTCTAAGAAACCACTCGCGTCTTCGTTATGATACAGAATATCGCTATCAGTCTGGAAGACATAATCCGTCTTAATGTTTTCAAAACCGCAAAGGGTTGCGTATAATCCTTGCCCATTTGTACAATGCCCCTCCGTGCTTTCTACACCAAAATATTTTATGTATAAGTTTTTAATCCTTTCGTCATCATTCTCAGCATAGACAATGTCATCAATAAGACCGTTTGACTTTGCCCGCTGTAATTCCGTCCGTAAAGTTTCCTCATCATCCAAATCATATCTTCTCACTCGTTCAGAAGTGCAGGTTAAATCTGCGACAACTACTTTACGTACAAATCTACCGCCCTTTTCGAGGCTGCCGACAATATGTGAAATATTACGATAAACGGACCTATGTTCCATAGGATTGGTTTTAATCAATAAAGACAGATTATCAAAAACTTGCGATTCGGATATTTTTTTACAGTCGAATATAATATGTTCCGATATAGGCATGAGGGTATCTATATCCGCACCGTCGCCTTCAACAATCTGTTCAATACGCAATCCATATTTGCTGAATAAATTTTTATAAAACTCTATCGGACGATGATACTCTTTACGAATCTTGCCGTTTTCCGCAGAGTGTTTTTCAAACATTTCGGAAATATGATAGTTTCCTTGCAAGCTCGTAGTTCTGAGTTCCGTGTTTTGAACACTATTAAAGAATGGATTACAGACGCTTATGATTGCCTGTCCGTTCATTTTTAAAATTCTGACGATATTGCAAACTACTTCTTCCGCAATTATGTTATCGATGCAACAAAGCACAAGATTACTTATCACAAAATCATACTCCGCAGAGGGAATATCATCTGCTGATTTATAAACCGTAACCGAAGGGTTTGCACGTTTGGCGATGATGTCCAAATCAATATCGAAAACACTCACCTCATAATTCTCTGAAAGCGTGTTTGCTATCTTGCATTTTCCTGCGCCATAGTCTAAGAGCTTTTCAGGATGATATTGATTGACTAAATTGATGACTTTCCCGTCATGTAAATCTTCTTTATAACGCTTATCGACTACTCTCTTAAACAACTCGCAACCATCGTCCAAATACAGACTGTCACCTTGATAGTAGCGCTGTATTAACTGTTTAAATGCCTCATCACTTAAAAAGGGATAACGCAACAGTTCATACGCCCTGACGACTGACTTATCATATTTCTCCGTATCGAACGGCAAAAACGATTTTCCGTAATCAATCAGCTTCAATTTGCCGTTTGCCACAACAAAATTGCATTTTTTAAAGTTATCGAACACGCAACCGTTTTTCTTTAAGAATCGTAAAAGGTCTATAAACTGCCTTATATGTCCGCCATGATAAGGTTTTGATTTTTCATAGGGATATCTGATAATATCAGTGCCGTCAGACTGAAAAAACTCCAACGGATATAGAGCTTCACATTCTTTGAACACTTGTCCTAGCGTTTTGAGATAATTGAGATTTTTTAATGGTTTATAGAAGTACTTATAGACATAAGCGCCGTCGGTAAATACTGCGCCTTCGCCGCCGCTCCCCAATAATTTCAACACATCTTGTGATAGTGAAAATTTCTTTTCTAATTTTGCCTTTATTTCGTCAATATTGAGTAGTTGTGACTGAATATGCAACTTGTAATTCAACGACTCAAAAGCACAGACAACCTTATTAAACTCCAAATAGGTGGATGCTTCTTTGATAAACGCCTGCAATCTGACGTCTGAAAACAATTCAGAGTATTTAAAGTCGTTTATAATAGAAAGCAACCCTTGGATCCTTCGGAAGGAAGCCACATATTTTACCAAACGTTCAATAAAATATCCTTTGTAAGTATTGTAAAAACCTTCTTTTTTTGCCTCAACGCCGACCTTTTCAACGGCTTTAGTAAAGGAAGATCCTATTAAATCCAACAACAATTTATTTTCTTCCTTTTGTATATTAAAAGGAATATTCCTTCGATTGTGAAGAGTTGCAAAAGGAGCATTTACGATTTTATATCCTGCGGTTTTTGCTTGCAATACCCAGAAATAATCGCTACGCCGTCCTATTTTATCTCCTATTTGAATAGACCAATTGGGGATATTCAAAAGTTCACGATTGAAAATAAGCGTATTCCCGCCTCGGCTTTTTACCTCCCTTATCTGCATGTCTTGCAAATACAATGGACGGCTATATGCTTTACCTCCAAACACATCGTCAAGATTGCAGTCTTTTCTGAGAACAACAGGTGTTTCCAAATGGGTTGCGCCGTAATCTGTCAAATCGTAATAATAATCGGTCTTATCTGATAGCGTGTCTATTTCCCCGATGCTTGCAGTTTTATTATATACATAGTCCAACAATGCCGTTCGGATTGTAGAAAGAGTAGGTAAAGGCGCGTCTAAGGAATAATTTCCGACAACTGCATCATAGTCGTCTTTATATGTCGCAATTACGTTGTCTATATTGATAGGTACATTCTCTATAGCTCCATTCCGTAAGACAAGTTCTTTTAGCTCCATATCTTCATCCAATATCCAGACTACATCTCCGTCTTTTGTAAATTGATACAGAAACTTTTGCAAGATTGTACGGGTAATTGCTATATCTTGTATAACGTCACCTTGTAATTTCTCTTCGGTGACAAACTGATCAAAATCTCCTTTTTCAATGCGGGCAAGCACTCTGTTTTTATCTACGATTTCATAGTAATAACCGCTTGCCTTTAGCAAAGCTATATAAGGAGATCTATCTTCAGTAAAATTTATAAAAATGACAATCTTTGTGTTATTGCGGCGTAATGCTGCTAACTGTTCTAAGAGTCGTAGCCCCAACTTGTATTCGGTTACGATAAATCCTATTGTTAAATTTCCGTTGTAACCAATAGTTGAAATTTTATCCTCCAAAGTCTGGTCTGCTTTTTTTTCTATGGTTTCGATTACCAGCCTGTCCACGTCAAACAACTTTTTTGCACGCTCAAAAAAGGCTTGCTTAACGTCATCTGCCATATATCCGTTATATTTATAATAGAACTTTCTGAGTCCTTCTGCTTTTTTTGCTTTTCCGTTTGTAATACGTTCACGATCGTTATAGGCATTTACTTCTACTAAATACTCGTTTATCACGGCATAAGTAGGGTGCAACAACATAATTCTGGTAAATATATCCCTATCGGTTGTTGAGCTCATATTTTCGTCAAACAATCCGGCTTTGAGCAATATATCAAGTTTAACAAATGTATTTGAACCTTGAATATGTGGATTTCCTTTCAAGAAACTGTCAACGGAAAGAATTTGCGGAATGGAAAGCCGTTTCGCGCCATCTTCATTACAATAAATTAATCCGCTGACTAAAAAATCTTCTCCCCGGAGCGACTTTTCAGCTTTCTCCAAATATGTATTTAACCAAATATCGTCATCATCCAAAAATGCAACATACGTGTTTTTATAGTCTTTTTGCAAAAACAAATTCTTTTGCAGAATATAATGGATAGCCGTATTTAACGAGCCCGCATAGTTATGAGCGTTTTTATCATCGAGCATAGTTACGCCCGAATTTTCAATCAACCGTTTTTCAATCGCTTTATTTTCATTCGTTGAATCGGTAACGACAATTATCTCATCCGCCCGACGCGTTTGAGAGAGCACGGATTGTAATGCCCTTGCAAATAATTCCGTCCTGTTTTTCGTAGTAATAATCGCTATAATTTCCATTTATTCCTGTTCCCCCGCAGAAATATCCTTTGCATATTTCGTATCGCCGTCACAATAATTACAAGCGATGGAAAGCTTTCCGCCATACATTTTTTTTAACTGCTGTCTCAATTGATTCTTTGGAAGATAAACCGATATTCCATCATCGGGAATATATCCCGATTTTGTCATAATCGCAGCCCTTGAACACACATAAATTTTACCTTCATAGAAGGATGAGCATCGTTTCATGCTGCAATCGTTAAACCTGTTGCCGTCACGCAATGTTATTCTGCCAAAATCCTTCCAGGTTTGATCTTTAAGATATATGTACCGCACGCCGAATTTCTTAAATTTATCTATCAATTGTTGCGTTTTTATATTCGCTAATCTATAATCGCTAATTTGCACTACGATTTTGCTACTTGCAATTAACTGTAAAATGTTATCTGCTGGTATAATTGTTCCGTTTGTTGTAAGTCTTATCGATTTGATTTTCGGTTGATTTTTTACATAAGCAACAAACTCGGAAAATCTTGGGTGCAGGAATACTTCTCCACCGTGAATTTTAAGGCGATAAAGACAATCTATTTTGGACAACAACTCATCTAACCATTCAACTATAGTTGAGATTTCATAGTTTTGTCGGTTATTTAGCGTCGGGATTAGATTGGAACAATGCTTACAACGTAGATTGCATTTTGTTGTAATAAACATTTCCAAATAAGGAATTTCAAATTTCTTCAGTACAACCTGTCGGAACCAAATTTGAGCATATAACTGGATCTTTGAGATTTTTTTATTTTCCTTTTGCCAATAGTGCAGACATTCTTTACGAACAAGAAACTTCATATTTCCCCCACAAAAACACAAAGCCCCGACTGTATCGTCGAGGCTTTCAATATGGCTATATTCGGCGATAAAATTACATAATATGCAAACATTCTTATGTTGACCCATTGATGCATCCTAGCATCTAAAAGCCATTTAGGTTTTATCTAATATAATTATAGCACACATGACTATGTTTGTCAAGTTTTACAATTAGATCCCTTCTATGGTAATTTTCCACCCTGATCATTAGCTATTAGAAAACTCAAAGCAGTAATAACTTCGATTTCAATCTTTCAAAATCCACCTGCAAGTGCTCTCATTGAATTATTATTTGTTTTTGTCTATTCCTAATAAAAAACACCTTTTTTTGAAATCTTTGGCAGAGGACTCGCTATTTTGCGTAAATTCTTTTGTTTGTCCCAAGAAAACACCTTACTATGACTAAAAGAAAAATCCCACGGATATTGAACCGAAGGATTTCTCTCATCATTTGAAAGCGCAATTCTATAAAATCATATTTTTTAATCCCTATGGGAAGTGCGCTTTCGCGCCCGGCTTTTGCTTGTTTTCAGAGATAGGAAAACAGGAGATGCCGGCTTTTGGCATCCATTTGGGTATAGTCCGAAATTTCATAACGGTTATCGTTAGAATCCCGCACCAATACGCGCTTCCCATCAAAACACTTGATATCATTGTGGCGGTTGCGGATTCGAAATTTCACCGGACCGTCATCGGTTTCCACATACCAGGTCAAAGATCCGAATTTTTCCTCGCTGCGAAGAAGCCGGGTGATCTGCGGAATCCGGTAGGTCTCTTTGAAACATTCGCGCAGTGCCGCGGCAGAATCGTCATCCAGTTCGCTCAGGCAACGCACAAAAGCGGCCTCACGGTCATCGGCGTCCAACAGTGTGATGTACATTTCGGTCATGGAAAGCGGGAAAAGCCGTCTTGGTTCCAATCCGTGAAGCACTGTGCCGTCCTTTAATGTGACATCCACTAAATAAAGGTCTGTCCGGGTAATTTTCCCGGTATAGCGGTCAATATAGATGCGTCCCATCAAAGCGCCTCCCCTCAGAGATTTTCGGCGCGCCGGCTTTCGGCCACCTTGTCCGACATGGACTGGATCTGCACCAGTTTGTAATACTTGCCCTTCTGCGCCATCAGCGCCTCGGGAGTGCCGCACTCAATGATACGGCCGTTGTCCACCACCACAATCTTTGTGGCCTTGGAAAGCGTGGAAAGCCGGTGCGCGATCATAATGGTGGTGCGCCCGCTGATGAGGCGCTCGATGGCTTCCTGGATCAAATGCTCGGTTTCGGAGTCCACCGAAGCGGTGGCCTCATCGAAAACCAGCATTTTCGGGTCTCGGAGCATGGCGCGGGCAATGGAGATCCGTTGGCGTTCGCCACCTGAAAGGCCGACGCCGCGCTCACCCAGTACCGAATCATATCCGTCCGGCTGCCGCACAATAAACTCATGCGCGTTGGCAATATCGGCCGCATTGATGACCTCGTCCACCGAGAAATCCCCGTCACCGTATGCGATGTTATTATAAATCGTATCATGGAACATCATCGGTTCCTGCTGAACATACCCGATGTGCGAGCGGTAATATTCCATATCAATATCCCGGATATCCACCCCGCCAATGCGAATTTCACCCTCGTAATGATCATAGTACCGGAGCAACAGATTGATCAGCGTGGATTTTCCGGAACCCGTGGTGCCGACAATGCCCACGATTTCACCCGGCTCGATGGTCAGATTGACATCCGAAAGCACTTTTTTGGTACGGTCAAAAGAGAAATTGACATGCCGGAACTCAATCCGGCCGCCCATATCGGCATCCGTGTTGCCGCGCCCGAAGTCATGCTCCGGTTCGGCATCCAGAATATCCATGATCCGTTCGGCCGAAGCCATGGCGTTCTGCGTGGAATCCGAAAGGTTGGCAAAAAAGTTGACCGGCTCATAAAACATGGAAGCATAGGAAATGAAAGAAACCAACAGACCGACCGTGAGATTTCCGGGGGTACCGCTTAAAATTCCGTCAATGACCAACGAACCGCCCAGTGCCCAGATGATGATACTGCCGCAACAGATGCAACAGTTGACAATCGCAGGATAGGCATTGAGAATCTTGCCCGCTTTGGCGTCGGTCGCACGCCAATCCTCCACTCTGTCCGCAAAGCGTTTGGTCGCGCGCTCTTCGTTGGTAAAGGATTTGATGACCCGGATGCCCGGAATGGTATCGGTCAATACCGAGGTCACAGCGGAAGAACGGCGCCAGATACGGCGGTAAAAGGGTGCAATTTTCTTTCGGAAGATCCGAGAACCGATGACCACCAACGGCACCGGGCAAAGCGAAAGCAGGGTCAGTTTCGGGTTCATCACCATCATCACCACGATGATACCGATCATTTTAAAGAACTGTACCACCACTTCCTGCGTGATGCGGAGCATGAAAGACTGCAGCGTGGAAGTATCTCCGCTGATGCGGTTGATGACCGCGCCCGTGGAAGTCTTGTCATAAAACCGCATGGGAAGATGCTGCGCTTTTTCATAGACCTCGCACCGGATATTGGCCACAATCTTGTCCCCCGTAATGCGAAGCAGATAACCGCGTACCGCGCTCATGGAAAGCTGCACCACATGAACCGCCACCAGCAAGAGTGACACACGGATGAGCCAGTCCCGCCGGGCGTTGGGCAAAATGTCGTCCACCAGATAACGGGTCAGAATCGGCGGCAGGAGCATCAATGCCGTGGTAACCACCGAAATAAGTACTGAAATAACCAATACCCCGGCCTCTGGTTTCAGATAAGAGCCGAGCTTTTTAAACAGCCGTCCCTTATTCATGCAACTGATGCAGGGTACGCCGGGCGCGGAAAGCGTCCGCCCGCATCGCGGACAGACCGAGAGCAATTTTTCATAGGCTCCCCGGATCGCTTCCATTGCCTCTTCTTCTTTTGTACCGTCCTTTACGGACTTCACAAAAGCCGTGAGCGCATCGCAAAGTGCCGCCACCGTAAAAGTAAAGCGGAAAACATCCCGTAACTCGCCGCCCGTGGTCCGGGCACGGACAAGACCGTTGCCGTAAAGCCGTTTGGTATAAATTTCTTCAATATCAGAAAAAAGAAGCGGTTCCCCGGCCTCACCCGTTTCCAGATCACAGGTGAAAAGCCGGTCGCCGCATACAGCCACCGCCGTGGTTTCATATCGGTTTTTTCGGTCGATTTCTCCAATGACGGAAAAAAGAATCGGATGCGCCGGATCTTCCGCGGCCAAAAGGAATTCGGCCTGGCGATCACTCAATTTTTGATTGGTCAAAAAAGAAAGTTCCATTCCACCGGCCCGCACGGGGTCTTTCCTTTCGGATTTTTGTTCACTTTACCATAAAAAATGCCAAAAGTCAACCCTTTTTTAAAAACTAAAAAAAGTTTTGAAAAAGTCCGGCCAGGGATCCTTTGGGAATCCAAAATCCATACTGTTTTTCGGAAAAAAGTATTGACAACCGCACAAAAAGCCGCTATAATATAAAAGCGGATCATTTAAACGGCGCCCGCAAATGAGTATACGGAGAAGTACTCAAGTTGGCCGAAGAGGCGCCCCTGCTAAGGGTGTAGGTCGGGTTATCCCCGGCGCGAGAGTTCAAATCTCTCCTTCTCCGCCAATCAAAACCTAAATCGAACCCACGGCGGTTTGGTTTAGGTTTTTTGTTTGCAAAATTCAGTGCGTATCGGCATTTTTAGTTTTATCTACGACCGCCCATAAGGCGTACCACACCCTTCATCAGCAAAATCAGATTATAAACTTGAAATTCCTCGCATTACCAAATCAATATCCTTATTTTCAAACTCGTGAATGATATGTAAATAAGTCTTTTGAGTGTAGTTCTTTGCGCACACGCACTTTTTCTTTTACTTTCGGATTTTTCATCCGCGGGCCGCTTTTCTCCGGATATTCAGATCCCGCCCGGACTTTTCTTCTGAAAAGCCGGGCGGGATGCTTTTATTCTTTTACTTCATAGCCATAAACATATTTCCCGCGCGTCAGTTTGCCGAAAATATATTTGTCGGAAGCCGACTCGTTCATAATCAGAATCTTTCCGTCTTGGTAAACCAGCTCCTCGGCCATGGGCGGCGCTTTCACCGTTTTTTGCAGGATAGAACTCTCCAGATAATACAGCGGCACCTCGGTCTCGCCGATTCTGTAGGTCTTTTCGGGGACAGAATAAAGTTCCTGCAACGCCCGCGGGTAGAAATACAGATGAGAAGGAGAAAGCCCCCAGGAAGTGGACAGCACGATACTTCCCTCAGTCATGGTCATCCCCTGCGCCAATCCCGGCGCGGAGTAGGCGGCAACCGGGATCTCCGCTTTCATTTCCCTGCCGTTGCACGCACGGGTTATATCAAACACATGGATGACCGAGGTATTTTCGTCTCCGCCCGGCGTTTTGATGCGTTCGGATTCGGGCGTTTCATAATTTCCGGCGCGATAGAAAGTTCCGGTATAAAGATAGTGGGTCTGGGCGTCAATATAAACGAATGCCGGATTATTGTAAGTATTTAAAAAACCGCCGCTTCCCGATTCGGCTTTTCCATCTTCAACAAAATCCGAAAGCGGAAACAGCCGCAATCCGCCCTTGTCCGTCACATAAAGGTAGGCACCGTAATGAGCAATGCCGCCCACATGGCTGGTGAAATCGCTGCCGTCCTCATTTTTGAGAATCACTTTCCGGACGGTTTTGCCGTCCTTGACCGCATATATGACAGAAGGGCCGCTTTTCTGATAAGCGCTGACCAAAAAAGTATCCCATTCGGGCACATAATCAAACCCCTGCTGTATGGCACCGTCCCGGTAGCCCGGCACCTTGAACATCCGTTTTGAAGATTTGTAAAAATCCCCGAAAGCAATGCTGTCATGAAGGTTGAGTCCGCCGACCAGAAGCGCAAACAAAAGCAGCGCGATCAGCAAAACGGTCAATACAGCGCGCAGAATCTTCTTTTTCATGATTTATTCCCCCAAAGTGATCCGTTGGTTGATACTCTTTTTTAATTGTATCATATCGGAGGGAAAAAAGCAACCCCCGGCAACTCCAAAAAAGGCGGGCGCTTTCGCG